>TARA_R110000803_G_scaffold16317_1_pt1 | contig 51228 bp, 76 predicted proteins | sample TARA_R110000803 | Tara Oceans TARA_R110000803 (sample SAMEA4397772) | marine metagenome | biome: Polar Biome; feature: [SRF] surface water layer (ENVO:00010504); material: water (ENVO:00002006), including particulate matter (ENVO:01000060) such as... | depth 5 m | reverse complement strand
TTGGCTCCGTCACCACCATCAGCACCTGTTTCACCTTTTTGTCCTTTAGTACCTGCGCCTGTGGCTCCCTTTTGGCCTTCGTCACCTTTAGTACCCGCTTCACCTTTGGCTCCGTCAGCACCATTAGCACCTGTTTCACCCTTTTGGCCTTTAGTTCCTGCACCTGTAGCGCCTTTTTGGCCTTCATTACCTTTAGCGCCATCTACTCCTTTAGCACCATCAGCACCATCAGCACCTTCTTGACCTTTTTCACCTTTTATACCTTGTAGACCTGTGGCTCCTTTTTCTCCTTTAGCGCCATCTACTCCTTTAGCACCCGCTGCCCCTTGAGGACCTGTAGTACCTTGTAGACCTGTGGCTCCTTTTTGACCATCTGCTCCTTTTGGGCCTTCAGCACCTACTTCTCCTTTTTGACCTTTTGGACCATCAGGGCCTGCATCACCTTTTGGGCCTGCATCACCCTGAGGACCTGTAGGGCCATCAGCACCTTTTAGTCCTTTTGTTCCTGCTCCTGTAGGGCCTTCTTCTCCTTTTTGACCTTTTGGACCTTGAGTACCTGTTGGGCCTTGGTCACCTTGTTCGCCCTTAGAGCCTTCGGGACCTATTGGTCCTGCGGGACCATCCGAACCTTTAACACCTTTTGCACCCGTTGGACCTGCATCTCCCTGAGCACCTTGCGGTCCTTCGTTACCTTTTGAACCATCTGCTCCTTTAGTACCTGTTGGACCTTCATCTCCTTTTGGACCCGCGACACCCTGAACACCGATTTCTCCTTTTGCGCCTTTTGACCCATTATCACCTTTAGCACCCGCTGCCCCTTGAGGACCTGTAGTACCTTGTGGTCCTTCGTTACCTTTTGAACCATCTGCTCCTTTTGTACCTACCGAGCCTTGACTACCCGTATCACCCTTAGACCCCGTTGGACCCTGAGTACCTTGCGCACCTTGAGGCCCTGTGGGTCCCGTATCTCCCGCATCGCCTTGAGCACCTGTATCGCCTTTTGCTCCCTGTGCGCCTTTAGAGCCTACACTAACAAAATCAGCAATGTCTTGAACATTGCCGTATATATCTTTTAGTTTTAAAAGATTGTCGCTACCATCAACAAAAATAGTCAAGGAATTACCCTGTCTTGGCGACGGGCTATCCTGTTTGCTTGTACGAGTTACACCCATTTTTTTTTATTTTTCTTTATACTGCCCAAACATGGTAAAGAACCTTTCTGTTCTCGCCCGAAGTAGTGCTTGCCGTAAATGTTATTTCGCCTCCTGCACCTAATGATGTTACTACAACATATTCTGCAGCAGCAGCCGTTTGGATTGTTGCAACGACTTCACAATTAACTCCAAGTGCTTTTCCTGCAATCTGAGATATAGCATTTGTTGTGGCTGTACTTCCACCCCCTATAATCGTGACATCACCAAAAATAGCAATTGGAGCATTTTCAGAAGTAGGACCATTATTGCCAAACATTGAGAAATATTGGGTTGAGCCACTACCCGCAACACCTTTTTGTCCTTTAGTGCCTGTACCTGTAGCACCTTTCTGACCTTTAGAGCCGTCAGAGCCATCGCCTCCTGTTGGACCTGAGGGACCTTCAGCACCTACTTCGCCTTTTTGGCCTTTAGCACCCGCTTCGCCTTTCTGACCTTTAGAGCCATCGCTACCCGCAGGACCTTCTTGACCTTCAGCACCTACTTCGCCTTTTTGACCTTTTTGACCTTTATCTCCTCGGTCACCTTTTTCGCCTTGTTGACCTTTAGCACCCGCAGAACCATTAGCACCTACTTCGCCTTTCTGACCTTTAGAGCCGTCAGAGCCATCTGCACCTACTTCGCCTTTTTGACCTTTAGAGCCTTGGTCGCCTTGAGCACCAACCTCGCCTTTTTGACCTTTGGAGCCATCAATACCTTTCTGACCTTTAGTACCCGCGTCACCCTGAGGGCCTGATGCGCCTGTCTCGCCTTTTTGACCTTTTGAGCCATTTCCGTCAAGACCTTTTTGGCCTAACTCACCTTTCTGACCTTTAGAGCCGTCAGAGCCATCTGCACCCGCTTCGCCTTTTTGGCCTTTATCGCCGTTAGAGCCATTATTGCCCGCAGGACCTATTGGACCTCCTTCACCTTTTTGGCCTTTTGAACCATCAGGACCTGTCGTGCCGAGCTCACCCTTTTGGCCTTTAGAACCTTGGTCACCCTGTGGACCCGCTTCTCCTTTTTGACCTTTTGAGCCATTTCCATCAAGACCTTTTTGACCCTTATCCCCTTGAGGACCTTGAGGACCATTGCCGCCATCAGCACCAACTTCACCTTTCTGACCTTTAGTACCCGCTCCTGTGGCTCCTTTTTGGCCATCCTGACCTTTTTGACCTTTAGAACCTTGGTCACCCTGAGCGCCTGTATCACCTTTTTGACCTTTAGTACCTGCTGTACCTTGTGGACCTGTTGGTCCCTCGACACCCTGTGGGCCCTGTGGTCCTGTTGGACCTTCTGCGCCTGTATTTCCTTTAGCACCTGCATTACCTGTAGTACCATCAGAACCTTTAGGGCCAATTTCACCCTTCTGACCCTTTCCGCCTTGAGGACCTGCGGGGCCCGTGCTACCCTTAGCGCCTATCTCGCCTTTTTGACCTTTAGTACCCGCGTCACCCTGAGGTCCTGATGCGCCTGTCTCGCCTTTTTGACCTTTAGTACCCGCGTCACCCTGAGGGCCCTGTGCGCCTGTCTCGCCTTTTTGACCTTTTGAGCCGCCACCGCCACCTGTTATATAATCATTTACATCCTCAACGTTACCAAATATATCTTTTAGCTTCAATGTATCATCCGAAGCGTCAACAAAAATTGCGAGGTTATTTCCGTCTCTTGGCGAGGGACTGTTTGATTTACCACTTTTTATAAGAGCCATGTAGTTTTTTATTATGTTCTAATACAAAAATAATCTTTTACTTTCACCTCGTAATATAATTTATCTGCAATATCTGAACGATAAAATTTGTTTCTGAGAATAAAAATCTATAAGTTTGTCCTGTAATCAAAACAAAATAACATGGAAAAGAAATCACACAAAGCTGTATTTATTGATGTTCAAAATCAGAACATTAGTGAAGTAGAGGTTCCACAAGAGGACAGGCTAAAGGCCCTGTATGAGTTGCTTGGTTGTACTATGGTTGAACGAACCACTATCGACCCTGACCACGACCTGATAATCGACGAAGAAGGCTTATTCAAGGAGGATAACCCGTCGTTTGCTATGGGTGGATATATGTTTGTGGGCAATGCTCTTATTATGGGCGTTGATAGCGAAGAAGGGGAGTGGATAGACCACGATATTGATATTTCAAGATTAAGCGGTGCTGTGAGATTCCCTGATGAAGCAGAAACTCGTGAAATTTTTGAGAAAACTCAAGACAATCAAGAAGACAACATAATAACCGATTGATGAAAGTTTCAGATATGTATAAAATTGTTAAGGGTGTGTTGTGTGAAGACAAGCGCACTCGTGACAATGACCATTTGTTAAGTGTCATTATTTGGCACAAGCAATTAAAAGCATCGGGTCAAGACATTACTAAAATGAGTGCATACGACTTTATGTTGCTTTATCGAGATAAAGAACTTGCAAATCACGACACAATCACAAGAGCAAGACGCAAGGTACAGGAGAACAATCAATTGCTTAGAGGCGATAAACATAGGCTAAAGCAAGAAAATCAAGAGGAGATTAAAGACGATTTACGCTCTATATCTTAGTTGTTAGAAAAAATAATTCGAGGTTTCTTGTTTTATTTTTAAAAACAATTATATTTATCCGAATCAAAAAACTTTAATCTTGTTATGGCACAAAAAACTCGCAACAAAAACGTGAAGTCCGCTGAAATGTTGGAATTCATTTTAGGCTTCCTAAAAAGCAATCAAGGACTACAAATAAAGTCTAAGGAAATCTGCAAAGAAATTCAAAACGAATTTAATCTTAATCACCCTCCAAGTGAGTCGTTAGTTCGGTCAATCGTTCATAGGCTTCGTATGGATTATGGTTATTGGCAGTTGAACGCAAGTAATCGAGGTTACTCTTGGGACGAAAGCGACAAGAAGTATCAGGCGTGGAAAAGTATGTTCCAATCGCAGATTACTACTATGATAAGGTGCTTGCATCGCATGGAAAGTTCTTATGTTTCAGATGTAAATCAATATTTAAAAAGCCAAGGATTTAAGCCTTCTACTGAATGTAGGTTTGACTTCTTCCCGTTGGACTTGAATTGGTCGGGCGTTCCGCCAATTTTGGATAATTTTATGTTTAAAATGGCTACTCAACCCCTGAATGAGCGACAGCAAAAAAAATTTGACGCACTTCCTGATTCAAAGAAAAGAAACCTCAAGTATCAAAAGAAGAAAAAGAAGAAAAACACAGACGATAAGCGTGGTGAGTTTTTCCGTTATGTTAAGTCTATCCGTAAAGAAGAAGAGTCTTGGAAAGAGGCTATCGTTCGAGCAAAAAATGACCGCCATAGAAGGGTTAATGCCGTGTTCAGCATAGGCAAAGAAACACGAAATAACGTAGATGTGGATTCGCGCAACAAAGATGGACTTTGGTCACGACTATCTAAAAATTTATTACTTACTCGCGACACTTGATTTTATAAACATTGAGACGCAAGAAGAGCCCCTGCACAAATGTGGGGGCTTCTTTTTTGAGCATCACCTGTAAAAAGGCCTATCTCTTAATGAAACGCGTTAAAACCTGAGTCCGTGCTCATCGTCATGTTTGCGTAACCACCTCCTGTGAAGTTTGAAGCCTCTTGGGCTATAACATCAGGAGCGTCTGCGCCACCTGTTTCGCCTGTCGTTACATCACCTGTGCTTACTGCACCTTCTACTGCTTCAACAACCTTGTCTCCAATAGTTGAAGACTTAGACGCTTTCCATGCACGACCTGCAACATAAACTGCTACACCCAAACCCGCGAGGCTTAGTGCGTAACCTAATACTTGATTGTGTTTCATCTTAACTTACGCTTTTTGAGAGGCTTTCCATGCTGCACCTACTACATAAATAGTTAATGCTAAACCCGCTAAACCTACTGCATATTGAACTGCTTTGCTCATGACAAATATATTATTGTTTGAAACAAATATACCTCACTTATATACACCGCGCTAATTTTTAATTGCAAAGAAACCCCCGAACGTATTTCAGAACGGGGGTCGGATTGCCTATTGTAATCAAAAACTTCTATCAGATATACGGGATTAAAGAAAAAATTGGTAGGCGCACCTCCCGTAAAAACAAATGTATAAAAACATCAGATTCTTTTAGGATTTTTTTCTGAATTTGCTAATTTAGTTCCGTTATGGCGAAATCGAATAAAAAATACCTGCCGCAGAAACTTTTTGCGAAGTTAACCCGTGTGGCTAAAAAGGAATTTGATAAGAATCCGAAAACTAAAAAATCTTATCAAGAGACTCAAAAATGGGTTTCAGCAAATTTATACCCTCTCTTCAAGGGGGAAAATCCAAATAAACTTAAAATTGCCGACATAAAAGCGGCTTTAGATTCTGTCCTTCAAGGCCAAATACCGCAGCGCAAAAAGAAAATTCAATGTGGCGATGTTTTTGCTATTCCCGATGGGGACATACTTGAATTAAATTGGTGGGAGCTTGAAGACACGTTATTTAAACTTGACCCTATTGTGCAGTCACGGGTGAATGCCGAAGGTTTTATTGTTAGCGATATACTTCCCGCAGGAGAATTGTATTATGATTCTGCAACCAAGCAGGCTGTTAATCTGATTCGAGAAAATCAGGAGAATTTATCAGGCGCTACATGGGTTGGTGTTCGCAAACTCAAAAGAAACAAAAAGAATGATGGCAGCCCTTGTAATTACTTTATAGATTTTATTTTAAGCACAGATGGCGATGTCGATTATAGTGATGAGGTATTTGGTGAACAAATAAGTTTGAGCCCTGAGCAAGAGGCAGAACGTGAGATACGTCGAGAAAAAATTGAAAAAATCAAGCGTGAGCGTGCGAAAGCACGAAGGGCCAAGCAGCGTAATCGCCCTAAAACAACAAAACAGCCCAAGACCGCTACCCCTCAACCCGATAGAGAAAAGCAGTTGGTAAAAGCACTTGAACTCCTGCGTAAGGATTTTGACGATGGGATTTTTACAAAAGCGGAATACAAGAAAGAGCGCTCTCGACTAATTGCTAAATTTGAAGAGGGAGGAGAAATCTTATGAGTTACTTCAGGGAAAAGAGACATATAAGAGGCAGTTATCTGCGCTCGCTAAAAAAACTTCAGAAGGGTAAGAAAAACTTTTTAGTTCGTGAGGGTACGGATTGTTGTGAAGTGATTATAGATAAGGTTTGCTATGTATATTCTACCTCAAGCAGATTCCCTATAAATAAGTTGTTCTTGTTTAAAATGGTCAAACGAGATGCTCTTCAATTTTTAGAGGCGCACGAAGGGGTGTTTGCCCCTGATGAATACCCTACAGCTCATTATAATGAAGATTTTGAGGACGATAAGGGTACTATTGTAGGCTTTGATATTAATCACGCATATTGGAGAATTGCATACAACCTTGAAATTATCTCAGAGAAAACATATAGAAGGGGATTGGGCTCCGATTGCAAAGCAGTAAGATTAGCCGCATTGTCTACTCTTGGCCGTAAGAAAGCATTTAAGAAATATGAGAAAGGAGAGGCTTTAAAGGAATTTGTCATAACTCAGGAGCAACAGGAGAACCTTCAATTACTCTACACTATAATTAGATTTAGTTGTTTTGAAATGATGTTCGAAGCATCCAAAATTTTAGGTAATGATTTTGATGCTTGGAAGACTGATTGTATTTACTTTCGTGACACGGAAGAGAATAGAAAAGCAATGGATGAGTTTTTCACCATTAAAGGATGTACATACAAAATTTTAGAATTTGACATACCCGAGATTTATTAGCCATAACAATAATCGGGTTAGGGGGGCATTTGCTCCCCTTTTTTTATTTTCTTAAATAAATTTTGTTATCTTAGCCCCGTAATCAAAATTTTATTTATGGAGCAGGTAGGAGATATTCCAACTAAGTCTTTCAGCAAAAGTGAATTAAATCAACGATATGAGCTTACTCGATTTATTGAAGGAGGAGAGCCGTTTTGTGTTTTAGTTCCTAAAGACCCTGAAAACCGCATAAACACAGGCGGTATGTGGAAGTTTGGTGTTGTAAAAAGCAGCACCCCAAAGGAGATAGATTGGTTTTATAACGGCCAAATAAGAACACGAAATAGAAAAGAGGCTCGTCAGATTTATACGCTATTGCAACACTATTGTCAGTTGAAGAACTTAGGCGAGGCATTTGCATTTAAAGTTCGCCTTAAAAACCCAAAAAACTGACGTTTATGTTTATTTTAGTAAATAATGTTTGGCGGAAACTCAATAGTATTTTACGACCACGGAGAAGTGGAGGAACGGATTTTGTCAAAGTGGTCAGAGTTGCGTCATTTTCTACAATCAAGAAAGTTAGATATGCGATTTGTTACTCTTCCTGACGAAGTACATATACTTGTATATGATAGGAATTCTAAATATGATGAATATGCAGAAGTCAATTCAGCGGCTAATATGTTTGTATCTACTTTACAGGGGCATTTAGACGAAATCATAAAGGGTAATGCGATAGTAATACAAGAGGATGCGTTAATAAACTTAGAAACTTAATGGAGTTATCAATAGACACAAAAATTGGAGTTATCGACTTTTCCTACGATAATAATAATGATGAAGTTATTGCCTATATCAACGATGGTGATGATGAATGGGAAGGAATTAAAGATTTTACACAATCCTTTGGTGAATATGTTGAAGACCACGAGTTAAATCTTAGAATTACGGACCATTGGAGCCATCACTCGGAATCACACTATACTACCCTTTCATACGACAGCATGACGGAATATTTGGATTATGCTCATGAAGACTTTGAGCACTACTTAGGGATGAACCTTAAAAAGATGGGGCTAATTAAATAAGAAAGGGGAGAGCGTAAACCCTCCCCCAATCAAGAAACTTACCCAAATTGAGACACAAGATACTTGGGTACTACTAATGTAACGACTTATGAGGGACCTTATAATAGAATACAAAAGTTTATTCGCAACAATAAAAAACGAAAATAATTTCAGTTGGCATTTGGACACGCTATACAAAATGGTAGACAACTTCGTGTTAAAGCACAAGGGGTTAGGCATTAAATCAGATGTGGTAGATGCGTTTAGAGACGACTTATATTATGAAATAAGTGAACTTTCTAAAAATGCGAAATGAACCGATTAAGTTTTATCACTTCTTTTTTTCGGGGGTAGAAAAGCCAATTATAATGGAGGCTAAGAGCAGGGAATTAGCCGATGCCATGCTTGAAGAGTTTGGTTCTCGTATTGGTAACCCAATACCCTATGATAGGCTACAAGACATAAGAATAGAAATGCCCGTTACGGGGATATCTACCCGCACAAGAAACGGGAAGACATACACTTGGGTAGGGAGTGACCGAAGCGCTGATGGATGGATGTTAGAAGAAGAATTCAAGAAACGAAGTAATGAAAGCAGAAAGAAAGATTAGTCAGTCCTTTTTAAAGGAGTTTACTAAATACTTGCAAAATGAAAGTTGTGGGTATCAGGTTGTAGCTAAATACTATGACAATATGCAGTTCCCTGCCTCTGAGGCGCAATTGTTAGGTCAGTATTTCGAATACGCTGCCACGGGTCAGCTACCAAAATTCGGTAATCTACCTGAGCCTAAAATGGTTTCAGGTGGTAAAAAGATGTCTATCCCCTATGCCCGAGCGTTTGAGTCTGCTCAGTTTTGTAAAGAAATATTTAAAGAATACGGAATTGAAATTATTGAGACAGGGCTGAAATTAGAAGGTGAGCGTACTACGGGTGAGGTTGATATTTATGCGGAATGGAATGGTCAAAGGGTTTTTATAGACCTAAAGTATTCTGCCGCGATAGACGATAAATGGAGTGAATTTGGTTGGGAAACTGAATCCCTTTCTCACAAGGATAACCTTATGATACAGGGGGTACACTATAAGATGTTGGCAAAAGAGTGCTTAGACATCCAAGACATACCTTTTTACTATTTTATTTTTTCAGCGAAGAATACGGATTATGCCAAAATCATTCATCAAGAAGTAGATGAGGGCAGATTTGTAGAACATGAGATTGTAGTAGATAATGTTTATAACAAACTACAGCAGGTTCCTATTACCTACTTCAAGCCAAAGCCGTCCTTGAAGATGTGCTGTTCTTGTCCTATTGAGGGCTGTAACGCTCGAACAAAACTTCCTCTAATTGAAAAAGTATATTACTAATGGGCACTACTCAACTAATCAAAAATTTTACCTCAACCATAGAGTTATACGAGCGTGAAAATCTACCAAAACTCCTTGAGGCTCATAATATGTCTCCTGCGAAGTTTACGCAGATTGTTATAACGGAGGTTAAGAAAAACAAAAAGATGCAGGAGGCATTCTTAAAAAACCCTCAGTCGCTGTTTGCTTCAATATTCCATTGTGCAGAATTAGGGCTCAATCCTTCAGAGCACATAGGTCACTTTTATTTTATACCCTTCAAAGGAGGCATCAAGCCTATTTTAGGGTACAAGGGTCTTGTAACACTAATACTTCGTAGCGGAAACATTAAGAAAATTTCTTGTGAAATTGTATATGAAGGCGATGAGTTTGAATACGAATTGGGTTTGGAGCCTAAACTTTCACACATACCAAACTTCGATTCAGATAGAAATACCGATAAGATTCGTTGGGTTTATGCAGTTGCAAAAACTATTCATGATGAATATATTTTTAAGGTAATGACAAGAAAAGAAATTATGGACATCGCTAACATGGGTGATATGCGAAACGCACTATACTTTAACAATAAGAAGGACCCGCAGAATTGGATGGCTAAAAAAGTGGTTATAAAGCAGTTAAGTAAACTTCTACCCAAGGATTATTACGAACAAAGAGCGGTATCCATGGACGATGTTGTTGAAGGTGGTGGGTACATCACGACAAATGACCTTAATGAAGTCGAACTTGTAGAAGAAAAAAGTGAAAGACCGAAAAAAGCAGGAATATATTCAACACTCTTACATCAGGAGAATCTTAATTCGTAAATTTACTTCGATAAGAAGGAGAGCCTGCGCTACTCACTTTGACCTAAAATTACTTTACTAAAACATCAGGGGGTTTCGAAAGAGGCCCCCTTTTTTAACCCCTGAACCTATGGACGATTTTGCAGATTTCATCAACGAATTAACTCATGCCGAGCAACCAACCTGTAATCTCGAGAACCCCGAGTCTTGTGAGAACTGCGGAAGTTAGTCCGTTATAAGCGTAAACCCTTTCGTAGCAAGGTTTGTCTTGGCCGTTGCTCCCGCACCTGAAGGCGGCGCAGAAGGAGTTTGAGCCACGAGGTCTATTGTTCCTGAATATCCTGAATATCCTGTTGTTATTGTATCAAGGTCTATCAAGATTTGATTTACCACGGAAACAGGTAATTCGTTTTGATTCAATATTAGGTTTATCGCAAATGCAGTTCCCGTATTTTCTAATTGATTAAGTTGGGCAATAGGCGGAAAATCAGTTAGGCCTGAATTGTTAAACCGCACTCGGAACCAACCATTACATTTTATCGGTGTCGTAGTATCGTCAAAAGATAAGTTAGAGCCACCATTAATAATTAATTGACCTGTAGTGTATGTGTCGTCTTTGGATTCATATTTGGTATTAAATGCACTACCTATTACAAAATTATCATTGAACTGAAATAGATGACGAATTTCACTATTAGTAATGCCAAGAGTAAAATTATAATAAGCATTATCATTGCTTTCAACTACCAAGTTATTGACTCCTGCCGTTCCAAGATTAAAATCAGTATTAGTCGTGAACGTGGATGCGGGCGATACCGAAGGTCCATCAAGGTCTAAGTCAGTTAGATTAGAATTGTTGATTTCAGGTGTTGTAAATCCTGTTGGTATAGTTCTTACGCCATTGTTATAATATGTAAAGTTTGTCAGGCTTGGTAGTTGGTCAAGCATTCCGCCCGAGGAGGTTAAATCTCCTGCGTTACTATTAAAGGTTAAAATACCGAGATTCGCCCAAACCGCAGGGTCAAAGAATAATATATCGACATTCATGCCTGTTATTGACATTGCTGTTACTTCAGAGGCATCTCCTGAAGGAAAAACCACACAGCCTCCCGTTACCCCCGCAGAAGGAGTGTAAGAGTAACCCTGAGTCGCTAATCCATCGCTATCTACGAAAATGGGCTGAAGTGCCGCAGATTTTGGTGAAGAAGTTGTCAGGATTACACTTGCACCAATATCGTTAGCTGCTGTTATTCCGTTTAATAAAAACAATACACGAATACCATAATTATTAATTAAAGTAAGGGCGTTAGTGTTATTTACCGCATTATCTATAGCGCCCGAATAGTCCGCATTGAATAGGCTCTGATTAGGATAGGTTTCAGCGCGCAGCGTGCTTCCAACGGGCATAGAAAAGTTGTACGCAGCCTGATAGGTGTCGGTTGGATTGTAGGTTCCGAGTCTGAGGCTAATCTCGCCATATTCAAGGTCTTTGTTTAGAGCATATATGATGTCTCCTTGTGACTCAAAATATCCAATTTGTAAGGTGGACAAAGCCTGAGCGCAGCCCTTGACTGTAAAGTCTGTTAAAGAGGTGAAAAGTTCTTCGTATGGGATTTGACCTGTTTTCCTAACCTGAATAGCTATGGTGTCAACCCCTCCAAAAGTCTCGCTTGCCAAATCCCACTCATACGAGGTGTCCGCACCAACCTGACTCATATTCGAAGATGAGTTGCCTAAAACCTCAACACGAACAGGTCGTGAGAAGTTATTTTTAAGCCTTACCGATATTCCGCTTGTCTCTCCCATTATTCACCAAAAAAAGTTGATTCACAAATTTCTGATAACTCAGATGTCGTGTCGAAAGACAAAACCTGAGCATCTATTACGGATTTAATTTCTTCTTCCGTTGTTGCACAATAGTAATTTTGAGTTGTAGAAACAGCAAAATCACCCTCGTCTAAATAAATGATTTTACCTTCATCGTCATAGATAAGGTGAAAGAAAGTACCGATTGGCGATTCTTTTATTGTTATGCCGTTTATTTCTGATGTTGTAATTGTACCCTCCATTATAATTCGTCTACAAAACCTTCAAAAAGGTTGTCTAAAGATATCTTTTGCCCGTTTTCTAACTTTGAATATGCGCCCTCATATAGCCCACTTCTATTGAGAAAGTCGTAATCAAATGTTTCACCGACTTGTTGTAAGTCTTTTTTTGTAAGGTTGTTTTGCGTCGACTCCTTTACAAGTTCTTTTGATTCGCCTGATTCTTGAGCTTTTTCTATTTCTTTAACGTCAGAAGGGCCGAACTGCGCGCTATTAAAGTCTAATTGTGTAGTAGAGTTTGCTAATAGGTCTACGCCAAAGGATGTACGCCCGTTAAGAATAATTCCATTATCCTCAAATTGTAATTTTATGCTTGTCTGAAATTGATACGGGTCGGTATCGGGGACAATAACATGGGTTTTGCGCGAGCCGTCGCTATCATACTCATTTACATATACTTTCTCGTTTAACTGAGAAGCGCTGTTGGTTTGAATATCTACGGAATCACACACATAGACATTTGCAGCGAGACTTTCTACGATTTCGTCGTATGAAGTATCGTTTACACTATCCGCTGTAAGCAGCGGGTCTGTAAAGGTAGTTATTGTAGGTGCGTATGTACCTGCCATTTATCATCTCTCTAAGATTACCTGTCCTGAGCGGTCTGTTACCATTAGACCTCCTGACTTAGAAGGAAATACTTTTACACCCTTCTCGTTGTACAAGATAGAGTTTAATTTATTCAGTTCCGATTTGCTTTCACCCGACTGAATAGCTGAATTCATAGCCTGTAATGCAACTGCCGCATTTTCTTGCTTTTCTGAATCACTCATTGACGCAACATCGGGCGCTGCATATGGATTTTCTTCTGATTCATCTTTAGCTAATTTTATGCTTGGCTTGCGGAAGAAGTACAACATTAAAATCGTTACCCCTGCAACAATAAGTACATTTTTTGTTTCACTATTCATCTTATCTTTTTCTTAATGCGAGCACTATGCCGATAGACAATATTCCTAAGCCCATTAGTATTAATGCAAAATTTCTAACTTGATTTGTGCCTCTTAAAAGTTCTAATTCTTTTGCTCTTGCGTAAGCATTAAGCATTAATCCCAACTGAGCGTTTTGATTGTCGTTCTCTGCCATTTGACGAGCAAATTCTTCTTGCTGTGCCTGAGACATAATAGACAGAGTTTCTTCTAATTTTCTGCGTTGTTTTTTATCCCATGCGGAAATTACGAGTTGTCCACCCGCTTCTCCCACCATAACCGCAAAGTTTGCTAATTTTGCTCCTTTTGCAGCGGTGGTTGCCACCTTGCTGCCTGTTGACGCTACATTTCCTACATTAGCCACGGCTCCAATATTTTTTAGTGAATAAAACAACTAAAAGAACCGCTCCAACAGCCCCCATAATATATACTGCGTTCTTTTGACGCTTCGTGCTTTCCTCAAGTAACACCTCACGATAGTCATCAGAAGATTCTGCAATTTGCTCATTCATTGCTGATGCCTTTTGGTTTTGAGCTTGTTCGTAAGACGCTAATTCTTCAGCGTAGAGACTTGCTTCAGCAACGCGTTCATCAGACTTGCGTTTTGCGCTTCTTTGGACGGCTGTGGTAATAAGACCTGCTACAGCGATACCTCCGTATATTATTATGGGTAAGATATTTGAATTATTCTCATCACGATTCGCGTTGAGCATTTGATTCAACTTATTGACAAAATCTTTTTTATCGAGGTTCTCGAAAGTCTTGTCCAAAATTTGTTGACGCGTTGGATTACGAGGCAATAGAACACCTTGTCTACTCAAAAACCTCATCATGCTTTGTGGATGGTAGTAAATAAATTTTACTAACTCCTTATCGTTTTTATCCAACTTCATATTCATAATATCTAAAATAATTTATCCCAAAATTTTAGAACGAATGTCCAAATTGTTCCTGTAACAACCATTCCTCCCGCTACTTTTGCTTTATATGCCTTGTCCTTATCAATATATCTTTGATGAGAATCAACCTGCTTAACCAAACCCACTTGCCCATAAGTCGCGTCACCAATCACACATTGTTGAATACGAGTTATAGAGATATCCATCTCCTGCATCTTCTGCTTAATCCACTCGATATCCTCGTGGCTAACCTGAACTGAGTCTTTGTTTTCTAACATTTTACATTCCCATTTCACCAAAATGCTTCTCAAGCAACAAAGACCTTACGGACTCTGTGTCTTTAAACACGCTAACCGCAATAGTATCCTTGTAAATGCTCAAGAAAGCACTTGTATTTTGTAATGTTCCTTCATGGTCCTTAGCAAATTTTTCCACGCTCTTACGCATGAAAGGAGCGGAAAGGTATTCATAACCTAAAAGGTCAATCTTTCTACCCATAATTTGCAAGAATGTAACATCCTCTTTAGGCTGCCAATCCTGACACATTGTATATTTTAACGCCCCTTTCTCCTCGCTATCGTCAGCAGCAATACGGATTTGAACATTTGAGTTTTCGGTTCCATACTGCTTTGAATATCGATTTATGCCTTTCAGCATAATCTCTTTTGTCTTCTCAAAAATCATAAGTTTCTTTTTTGTTCTTAAACACAAATATAAGTGTTCTTACAAAGCCAATCTTTGAATCCCGTTAAAGGTTTTCCAAAACCATATTGTGAAGAAACATCAGACGAATACTCGTATTCTTGAGTTTCTATTTTCAAATTACGAGTAGAGCCTCCAAAAGTAATATTCGCTGTACCTTTAACTCTAAAGTTAACAGGTGTTTGCTTATACACATTGTCTAAAATTGCCAACGCCTTATCTTTTGTCTTGTTTATGTCAAGGGTAAAGGTCAATGGTGCAGGGAATGTTGAATCAGGCTGAACTATAAATTTCTGATTCGACTTTGCATTACCTACCAAATCGCCTTGATAGTAAAAGTCTAAATCATAAGAGTTTATGCTCAACTCAAAATTCGACGGGTTTATAATATCCAAAACCCCCTCAAATGTGATTTGATTATTGCTCACACCTGTAGGTAATAGATATTTGATTTTGTAGTCCCAATTTAGCGCCAATGCCAACTGCTTTTGGAAATAGCGATATAGCGCAAAAGCACCTAAACCACCACCTACGATAAAAAGAGCCGTTTTAACTTTCATTACTTGGTTGCTTTATAGTATTTAGCCAAATCCTTATAAGTTTTGAATTCTTGCTCACTTAGTGCGAACATTATATATGGTAAATCTTTCTTACGCTTCCTACCTGCTACTTTTACAGGTATTGGATAGAAAGCAATCCAATTTTCATCCATTTTACCGAAAACAACCCCTCTATATTCAAATCGGTCGAGCACAAAAGAAGTAGAGTCGGTTATGAATGAGTCGTTGATGACCTTACACCACTTATTGGTACAACCAACAGCACGCTGACGAATCATTTCTATCAACTTGTCCGTTGGCATGGTCAAGGCCGCCTTGTCGGTTAAGTTGCCTGCATATGTAAGAAGTATGGCTTGTGACCATTGTTTTGGAGGAAGAAGTGGATAGTCTTTAGCCATTTCAGACATAACCTCTGCATACCGCTCCTCTGAAACGCATCCCGTCCAACCTCGTTGACTGATATACTTATATCCGCTTGGACAATCATCCTGACTTGTAGGCGATACATAATTGCCATTCTCGTCAAGAACTTTTCCTGCAAAAACTTTTGGTTTCGGCTTTGCCGCTCTTTCCGCTGATTTCTGCTTTGAGAGTTTATAATCAGCAATCTTTTTTTCTCTCCATTGAATGTATTTTTGAATGGTTGCCTCATTAAGAAGACCCTTTTGTTTCGCAAGTAAGTAAGCTCTATATGTGTATGCTCCTGACGCAAGTTTACTTTTGCCTGCTTGGGCACTCGTAAATCCCGTTTGTACTAATAACCAATTTACAAAAGACCCATAAGTGATAAATCCGAGTCGAGCACCATCGACAATAACGGGTTCTCCAACGCCATAAGATTTAGCAAGTTTTTCAAAGGCGACTGAATCTTTTTTGTTTAAGATAGGGTAGTTCTTGTCAAATCCAATTAGGAGGTTACCACCGCCACCTGCTCCAAAAACAATCTTGCCTGAGGTATTTGCACCTTCAAGACTCAATCCTGTTTGAGGGTCACTATTAGTAGTAGGTCCTGTAGGAGTATCCAATCCTTTTGGATTTGCAGGGCTTGCAATTGGGTCACTTGATGAAGAGCCGCTTTTGCTGTCTTCGTTAGATATAATGATATCTACAAGTCCCTTTGGATTAGCGGGGCTCGAAACGGGTGTAGATGTGTCAAGCATTAACTCTTCTTCCAATCCTTTTGGATTTGCAGGGCTTGGAGTCCAATTCCCATCGCTTACTACCTCGTATTCGCCTGCGGGCTCGACATCTTTTTCTAAAGCATCAGGGTTCGCAGGGCTCGATACAGGCTCACTCGGCACATCTAATCCCGCAGGATTTGCAGGACTTGGAATGGGCTCACTCGTAGTTGAAGCACCCGACGGCCTATCTAAGCCCGATGGATTAGCAGGACTTGGTATGGGCCCGTCAGATTCAGAAACTTGTGTTTGTTTCTTTGACTTATTATTCCAAAAAAGGAGGGCAATTATTCCACCTGCTATAACTATCGGGTTCATTTTTTTATTTTTTAGTGAGGTAGTAAATTCCAAAACCTACAAGACCATAAACTAATATTGAGTTAGGTAGAAAGGAGAACACACGCTCCTGTGCATCTAATCGGCCTGTACTACGAGATAATGCGCCAAGTGCTTTCTCTCCTTCACCTACTACGAGGCTGCCTATTTCTTTTCCTTTTTCTACAGCATCCTCAGCAACATCCTTAGCGGTGTTGACTAAATCACGACCTCCTTGTTCTGCAATTGCATCGAGGTCCTGAGCGCCTTGTGTGAACTCAGGCTCAATAGGGTCAAATGGTTGGTTTCCTTCCATTGATGCAAAACGGCTTGGGGCACGAAGGCCCAATTGACGATTCATGTTCATTTTCTTCTCTTTTTTAATACTATATAAAACATTCCAAATAAAACTACGGCTGCTCCTAAGCCGTAAATCAAATACTCTTTCAATGCAAGTTCGCTGCCCAATGTAGAGTCAACCTCTTCATAAGCGGCCTGTTGCTGTCTTGATAATGTGTCGGCATCTATAGAGGCCAAAACAGCGGGGCAATTTGTAGTTGCAAAAGCAATTTCAACTCTTTGAAGGCCGCTTGATACCGCAGCAGCATAAAATCTGTTTACGCGTTTTTTATTTGCAGAGCCTCGTACTGATGCTGCTGCATACTGAGCCTTCAGGTCTTTTAATATTAAACGGATTGCTTCGAGCTTAACACAATCTTTTTTCGTGATTGCTTCACCGATTATATTGATAACATACGCTGCCGCGTCCTCTTTAATCTTTTTGTCGTAAGTATATATTGAATACTTTGTGTCATTTATTATCTGAGCCATGTTTTTATCTTAAAAAGTTATTGGAAGTCCACTTTTGAGCCAAATAGCTCGTAGTTCTTTTATTGTACCCGAATTACTACCAAGTTCCTTATTGTACCAACCAAATAAATCTAAGGGAGCACCTATATAAGGAAGTGTACCGAATGCCGAATATAGAGGAGAGCCATATTCGTTATATACTAATCTTAAATCAGCTCCATTTAATGGTTTTAAAGTATTTACTAAAGCTGTTTCATCCGTTCCAATATCATACATAGCATTATATTGATTTTGGGCTATTGTATTTGCTTGACCTACAGATATAGTAGGTGAAGTTGCGTCATTTGGGGTTCCTGCCATGGTAAAATCCTTACCACCCGCTTGTTTTTTTTGAGCCTCTTTTTGAGCCTCTTGAAAACCTTCTAAATTAAATATTCCCAATACCTTTCTAACCGCAACTATAGCAAGGACTGCTCCACCTAAATATAATAACGGCTTCCAATTGCCTTTTATAAAGGTCCCTGTTTTTACAAGGCCCTGACCTGCCTTTTTGCTTAGTTCCGCTGCTTTTTCTGAATTTGCCATTAGTACATCACCATTTTTTGTTTTTCAAAATTGCGTATGAAGTTGTTAATCAAATCATAACGCTGCTTATTCTGAGAACTTGGGCTATGCTTGAAAACCTCAAGAAACGCTTGATATGCTTCAATTCTTGGATAGCCCAAACTCAAGTAGATAAGCAGGGCGTTGATATCCGCCTCACTTTCATTATCAATGTTGTCGTTTAAGTAGAAATGAGCAAATTCGTGTAACAAAATAGCCATACGCATTGGTATAGTATATTGCTCAAATTTTACTTTACTTACTTGAATACGCCCTGTTTGTTTTGATATACGAGCAGGAGTGTTTAATATTTTCCCGTGATTACTGCGAATCTCAGGAAGGTATTCAATCAAGAACCGCCCATCTTGTGAACGATAGTTTTTGTTTACCTCTAAATATGGTGCATTAAAACTAAACTTCTGCGCAAAGTTTACAAACGATTGTACCTGAACGCTTCGGATATCTGATGAATCCATTCTTTTTTGAAGAGGTACTTTTTTGATGTTCAACACTTCAAAAGTTCCCGCATCCTGACCCGTTCTTAACTGAGTATCGTCAATCACCTCAACCACCATATTCTTAGGTGTCATTGGAAGACGAATCAAAAAGTTTTCCTGCCCATTAATAGTTTTATAGCGGTCAGTAAAAACACGCTTAGGCCCATCCTCATCATATACTTTGAGGTGGACCTTAGTTGGCCTGCGGCTTGCTATAGAAACCGAAAGGCTCTGAGGTTCGAATCGTGTATTTACTCTGTACTTCATGATTTAATTTTTAATCAGAATAAGTAACGGAAGTCAAAACCTTCCTGAGCAACTTCTTTAATTGCAGGTCCAATTTGACCTAAAGTTGCCATCATTGGGTTTGAAACACCATTCTGTGATAATTTCATCCAAATTCTTTGAAACAACGCTAATCTTTTCGACTCAGGATATAAGCCTATGTTTGAGTCTTGGCCATAAAAGTCTTTTACCTTAGTGTAAACTCTATTTGAAAACACCTGATTATATTGATTAAGACTACTTGGGGCTTCGCCTTGGACTCCTGAACCTCTGCGTCCTGTGGAAGACATAGTTGTCCCGAGTGAACGAGTTTTTGACCCAATTTGACCCAAGGTTAAAGGTGTAGTTTTCTTAGCACCTGCTTTTGCAGCTTTCTTAGCACCTGCTTTTGGCTCGTTGGCATCAAGAGTATCTACGGGAACGTCAGCGGGAGCTGCCGAACCTGATAGTCTTTTTCTTATAAAAAAAACATATGCGGCTACCAACCCCATGCCTCCAATTATTATTAGATTTCGTGTTTTCATATTATTTCTTATTCAAATGATTTTACAAACATATCGTAGTACGTCTTGCTTACTGCTCCATATACCGAGTTAGGGTACATGAATAGGAAGTTCGAGAACGGGTCTTGTTCCGCTTTAACAGCGTCTTCAGTAAGTTTTCCAAAGTCACCATCAGTCGCCAACCCTGCCCCTGAGCTTTGATTTAAGAACCTTTGAAGAGCTACCACCCTGTGGGCTTTCATTCCGCGCTTTAAGAAAGTGGCTTCTGACACCGCTTCACCTTCGGTTTTTGTAAACTCTTGTTCTTTTCTATTTTGTTGACGCTTTTGCAACAAAGCAAGTCCCTCCCGAAATAGAATTGCAAATGGATTTTCAGGCTGTGCTGCCTGAGTTGGTAAAGGGGTGTAGTCATCCGACACCTCTTCTTGGCCGCCTCTCTTTCTTAATAAGAAATACAAAAGCAGCGAGCCTGCTGCTACGCTACCGCCAATAATTAAAGCCTTTTTATTATCCATTTTTTCTACTTTTGTATATCGTATATGCTATTGCTCCACCAATAACTACTGCTCCAAAAATCCAAACACGCTTATCTAAGCCGTAGAAGGTTTTAGTTGAAGTTGTTTCCTCTTCAGGTAAAAGGCCGTCTCTCAATCTTTCAAGAGCCTCTTCTATCTGTGCGTTTCTCATCTCTGTGCCTTTTGCCTTCTCTCTTTCTACCCACTCCTTAAAAGACAAGGTTGTACCACTTTCTTTGTACAACTGATTTGCCGTTTTTACTTCTTGATTTTCCATTACAGCCCTTGTTTTATTATATATGAAGTAGGCTGAGGTGTCGGGTTATTAAACACCACATCCGTATAATTTGGCATTGGTGATGCGCCAAGTTGTTCTATTTTTGTCTCACGAGGTCTGTCGAGTCTCGTATCTCGTAATAACCAAAGTTTATACGCCTGCTTCATTTCAGCGTTGTTTATATAGGCTTTTGTTTCCAAAAGTTTCTCAGCCATTATGCGATTTGCGTCTCTGAACGCATCCGAACTGATAGATTGTATATCCGTTCCCATCGGAGTAAATGTTTGGGCTTGGATAGCAACTGCTCCGTTGCCTCTTTTTTTCATTTCCTCATTAAGGAACTTAAATACTTTTTGTACCATGCCTGCTTCATACCACATCGGTCCTGTTGCCTCTTCTAAGACATCCTGCTTGGCGGGGTCCTGCAAGTCTTTTTGGTTTTTGCGTTTCCTCCATACGAAGTACACGAAAACCGCTCCTACAATTCCTATGATAGCAATCTTCTTATTCATTTCCCATCAAAAAGTAAGAACCTAAACCTCCTAAAATACAACCAACTAAGCCCGTCACGAACACATTGTGTTTGCGATAGGCTCCGTACATGGCCCCTGCTACAAGGCCCATTGCCGCACCTGTTACATTATTTTTAATGCTGCGCTGCAATCCATCTCTCATATTGGTATCTCGAATACTTTTTACCTCTTCAAGAACCTGTGATGCGTTTGTTGGCTCTGCCATATATTAATCTCTTGGTAATCGAGAAATCAAAAACGCAACACCCGCTATCGCTAATACAAGTTTTATCAGCTTAGGTGTTACTCCTACGATAGTGCTTTTGACAAACGAATTGTTTTTATTTTCTTCCATAACCTGACTCATACTTATTTTCTTGTGAAGAAATAAATAGTTCCACCAACTACGGCAACAAGTCCTACTACTAACAAAATTTTTGTAGTGCTAAAACCTGAATTACCTTGGTCTGTTGTTGCAGAAACACCATCGTTCTCACCCGAAGAGCCGCCTTGCGCTTCATTCATGGCAAGTAATGCCTGATTTTGTTCTCGAGCAGTTCTATAGTTAATTATTGCCACCGTTGTATCGCCCAAAAACTTGAATAGGTCGCTATAATTAGGTTTACCATCCGTTGTCCCACCCGTGGTAGTTGAATCTAAAACAGGGTCACCTCCGACAACATTACTATATGACCCCGCTTTGCTTTGAGCCCAATCACGCATATCGTTTCGGAAAGCCTCGCTTGAGCCAAGTGCTGCAAGAGTCATTTTATTCAGAGTTGGAAGGTCTGCGGTATCAGGTGTAAAAACCCCGTTACGCTTTAACATACCTTTGATTTCATCAGGGTCTTGCTGAATTGCTAATGCAAGATTTTTAAGTGCGTTTTCGCTCATCTTTTATTTTTTTACAATAATCGCTACCGCGAGTATTAAGGCTGCTGCCATTAGGAATGTATTCGTTTGAGATGCTGATATCTGAGCGGCAGACTTATCTTCCGCAACATTGTTAGCGCCATCTGCGTTCATATAATCATTCTTGCGACAAGAGCACTTACCTTTGGTGCAACCACATGATTCTTTTTCTTCTTTCGGAGCATATACTTCAACCAATAAATCTCGGTCGGGGTGTAGTTCTAAAACTTCGCGAAATGCTTCCTCTCCTTCCTGCGCCACTACCTCTCGAAGATTATCTCCAAGATTCGAGGCCCGTAAAGATTCATATCCAAACCTGCGAATGATACGCTCAGATTGAACGGGATTGTTGGCCGCTATGTATTCATATATGGTCATCACCTTGTTATTTTAATTAAAAAGGGGTTGAATGAAAAACCACCCAACCCCCGTTTTCAATTACAGAAACCTGTAATTTCGCTATAATTCAAATCTAATTACCCGCGAAGAGCAATAGACTGAGTGCGAACTACTCCTGGGTTTCCGAATCCACGAGATACAGCACGACCTGCTAATCCACGAGCCAAGTTGATATTGTCACTTGGGTAGAAGTATAGTTTCACAGTCGCATTTGCCAATACTTGACGAAGAGTAATCTTCGTGAAGCCGTCAATGCGGTATGGATACTTCATAGCAACGATATCAGACTGCTGCTGATATGGGTCGATAGTCGGCACAAGTGCTTTGCTTGCGCTGTTACCATTTGCGTCACGAGTGTTCAAAGTCAAACTTTCCAATACTTGGTTGGAAGTAGCTGACTGAATGTAAGTCAAACCAACGCTGAATGGGTTTTGCATGAACTGATACAACATTTCACGATAAGTTACATCAGAGATACCTGAAGAAATCGTGATTGAACCGATAACCAAATCGCCACCTGCTGTGAAACCTGCGTTGTTTATGAACTCGTATGAGCCCAAAACTTGGAAGTTTGATACAGCAGCACCACTTGTTGAAGTCACGGTAACGATGTAAGGTTGAGAAGTTGGGGCAGCAGGTGCTCCTACTCCTCCGTTTGCATTAAAGAACTCGTCTCCTGTAAAAGAAACGTCGTCCATAAAGCCGTCTGCGCTGCTAAAGCTCTCGTGAGCTGCATTTTGCGCGTCGGCAAGATATTTACGAATATTAGACATGATTTTTTTTCTAATGGGTTATTACTCAGCAGAAGGTGCTGACACTCCACCTCTGTTCAACATTTGTTGAACTTGGTTTGCCGCCAATACGCCTACTACTACTACGGCCACTTGACCTAATGTTTTTTTCCAATTCATTGCAGAATGATTTTTATTACTAAAACAAATATTAAAATGATACTACAGAGTATCTTCTACGAAATTACAATAAGTAATCGTTATATTTGTTTTTGATAACAACCTTTAACTGCAACTTATAGCATTGCAATTGCAACAAGTAATTAGCAATAATTTTGAATGATGCGGGAGCGAACTTGCTCAACTGCCTCTGCGGGAGTGAATTTCTTTTTACCCTCAGCGGTGCGCTCTTGTAAAAGCGGAGTAATTATTTTGCGGTACTGACTTGATATGTATTCGTCAATTGCGACATTCAGCATTTGTGGAGTGTATGCTCCACGAATTTTTTCGTCATCAATATCTGCATAAACATAGAAACGCTTGTTTGCGTCGTAATACTGCTTATTGACCATTAACTCAATAATCTTGAGCATTTCATACTTATCCTCAAACTTTTGTTTATGTCGGTCTACACTATCGGTGTTTTTATGGAAACGAACCCAATTTAGGTTTTGCCAAATTTTTGTAGTTACCCTGCCAACTGACTGAAAGTGCATAATAATATCCGTGTCGGTATGCCTATTGGTACATATAGCGCCAACCAAATCGTTGGGCAGGTAATCAGAGATATAACGATTGATGTCCTCAATTAATAAAAGTCCTCCACTAAAATTGTCAAGAACATAGAAAAGGGCCTCTTGAATTTCCTTGATTGTCCAACGCTTTCCGTTTTCTCCAAAAGGTCGAATTCTTCTTGCTTCTATTTTTGGGTGTACAGAAAACTTCATTGTATCCGATAATCGAATAGCGCGAATGCCTTCAAACTCATCATTCACGTCTAATATCAAGGCCTTACGACCTTTAACATTAGCAGAACCCGTGACATATCCCGCAATCATTTGATTGGTAGTATAGGTTTTTCCCACTCCCTTTCTTCCTACTGCTACCCCAAGTTTAGGCTCACGCATATTTCTATATATTGATATTAACTATTCTTGCGAGGACGACCACGCTTGCGCTTTGCTTCTACTTCTTCTTCTTTTACCTCGTCTGCTTCACTCAACCTGCTTAATTCAGCAAGAATTGCAGGGTCCCCGAATTCAGGTGCTCCTTCAAAAGTAGGGCCTTCGTCTTCAAATCCAACTACTAATTCTTCTTCAGGTTCAGAAAACTCTACAGGCTCGGGGGATGAAGTTGGTTGAGGTGTTGGCTCGGTAGGTTGTGAGGCCACAGGCGGCGGGGTAGGAGTTCCTGTTGCGGCTTGCTGATTACTTAAATCTTTCATTAAGTCTAACATCGAATTTATTTGACTGCGAAGTTGTACCACAACAGCACCTTTCATTACAATATCGCTACCAAACTTATACATCAAAAATTGTTCATCGGTCATGCCGACACCACGCTTCTCAAAAACGCGCACCAATGCAGGACGAACCTCGGTCTTGAACTCTTCTGAAGTTTTTATTGCTTCTCCCGTTTGTTCGTTAAACTCATTGACAAAATCGTTTATTGATAGAGAATTACCTGAGGCATCTATAGGAACTCTTACTTTAGGATTAAGCTCTCCTCGATTCACCATTGCTTGCAATCTGCTATCCTTGATTTGTACAAGGTTATTGGCTAAACCTGTTAACTTTTCATACCCATCAAGAACCACGTCTACCATTTGTTCGGAAGCGTATTTTTTGTCCTTATCACTTAGGTCGTTTAGAGACGGATTTGCAAACTGCTGCTCTTGAGCCGCCTCAAAGCCTGCGGGCTGCTCCATATCCTCAAAAGACGGAGGTGTAAATGTAGGCTCCTCGATTTCTGCTTCGAGATTTGACCCATCAATTTTCGGCTTTGTATAACTACGCTCCGTTACGGACTCGCTTAAAGGATTATAATCGGGATTACCACTATCTATATCTTCTACTACTTGTGCTTCTTCTACCTGTGGCTCTTCAACTTCGGGGTTCAACTTTTTTGCCATGATTTATGTTTGAGTATTAATTAAGTTCCAATTTGATTGTACCACATTGATAATACGCTGTAAAGACTCAAACTTATTCTTATCGAAAGGATGGTTCGGGTCATAATTCTTGGCTGCGGTAATGTATCTTGATATTATGCTGATATGCTTATTAAGCCTTTGTGAGATGAGCCTGCGGTCTATTTCAAAACACTCGCTAAGTACAAATGCCGAGCACTCTAAAGCCGCAGTTCGTACGCCGCCCTTTTTAGAATTTCCAAAAATTAAATCGTGCTCACGAATATTAAATTCTTTAGTAACGCTTTCTACGACTATTTTAAATTCAATAGAAAAATCATATTGTGGTTCGTCCTCAAAATTTTCAAGTGCGCGGATGGTTCCTTCAACCCCGTGTTTGTGAATTGAATTACCTACAGCTCCTAAAAGTTGATTTATTGACGAGGGGGTTATCATAACATCTTGTGTGACAACAAAAATATAAAAAGAATTTACTTTATGTTATTTTCTAAAACAAATTTATCGTGGACCATGATTTTTGGCTCTTCTCCCCAAACCTTTTTCATTACCCCATAAGTGTGAACATGGCTGTCTTCCTCGCATAAAGCATCCTTGAAAGCCTTTATTAAATTATCTAAGTCAGGCCTCTGCTGATGCGGCTTTCCGTTCATTTCAAGTCTTTTCTTTTTACTCCAACTTTTTGGCATTGCCACCACAAATGTTAGGCTCAATACATCAGGAACTTTATAGCAATTTTCTTCAGCAAAATATTTAAGCGCCTCTTTAAAAAGAATGTATTTTATTACTATGGGGCGCTTTTTCCACTTGTCCCGTTGTGTCATTCGGGGCTTTGGGAACGGGGCAACCTCCCAAATCATATCGAATATTTCTCTGCAAATTCAGGATGCTGTAAAATTTTATTAGCAACCTCTTGAGAAAAATCATTATCACTCGGATAATGAACACCTAATGCTATTCTGCTAAAAGCAACATCTTCCCAAAGTCTCTTGCAAGATTGATATAGTTTTGGATGCTTATTTCCGACTATCGTCAGAATTACAATAGCTTGAATGGTGTGACCACTTGGATACGCAGGTGTTAATGCACTTGTGCTTTTCATTGGAAACAAACTTAGCTTGTAGTAATTGGCTAATTGATAGGGCCTCGGACGCTGAAACTTGAACTTCAATTTTATGATAAGAGGAGCGATATCTCTTTGAATAGAGCGCATCAACTGCATTTCATCTACCCCCTCCGCTTTTAGTATATTGTCAATATAAGGTATGAGCGCTCTGTCATAGCTGATATATCTGCGCAGAAGAGTTGGGTTTATAGTGTCTAAGTCTTTTAATGCGCTCACTACCTCATTTAATTCTTGTTTAGTAGCCTCGCTATCATTTTTAGGATAGGGCTCTTTGCTTAGTTCAGGAAATAAATCCCCTACCAAACATTCTTTCTCCAACAAGATTTTCATTTCGTAGTTAGGGTTCCCATAAGTTACTTGATTCAAAAAGTCCATTACATTCTTTGGTATTTATCGCCCATTAGGCTCATTAGATTAAGTTTTATTTCTTCAACTTCTTGCTGAACCTTACCGCCTCCATTTTGCTTTTGCTCCATGGCAATAAGCTGCTTGCGATACCAATATATGCTATAAATTACTGATGCTGCCGCAATTCCCATCAAAGCCAAACTCATATATTTAACTTTTGGGTCTTCGGTCATTCCACCTTCCGCCATTTCCATCGGGGCTTCGGGTGCGGGTGCTGCCGCAGGGGCTGCGTCTACCGCTTCTACTTGAGGCGTTGCGCCTTCCATTGCTGAGTGTTCCATTACTTTTTCTTTCTAAACATTAAATACAAAATTACCGCTGTACCCGAGATTATTAACAATGGCGCGATTTTGTTTTCTTTTACTTCCGTCTTGAGAGGCTCTGTTTCTTCGACCTCTACAGGACCCGTTTCAAGATTTACTTCTTGGTTGGAATCTACCTGAGAAAGGTATATGTTTTGACCCTGAAGTTCGCCTGCGGGAAATGACTTGTCAACATATCCATGTAAAACAAAGTCTACCAATGTCTCCTCCATGAGCATTTTGTCTTCTATCTCAAATCGACCCGCTCTATCTGTAATTGTGTTTCGTGCAGGCTGAATGCCCTCAGCCCTTGATGGTCGTAGAGTTGCTCCTGCCAAAGGCTCAAACGTATCTGCGTCTAATACTTCTCCAAATATTTTCATGGCTAACGATTTGTAAGTTTCAATGTAATATAAATTATTGCTCCCGCACCTAATGAAATAAGTGCTATTTGGGATGCTTGTATGGTTATGCTTTTCCTTAAAATACCCGCCCTAAAAAAAGGCTTAGGGTCTATAAAACTGCCGTCTTTCTTAACGCCAAAATGTAGGTGTGGACCTAATGAATTGCCCCTACCCTTATCTTGAGAACCGCCTCCTGTGCTACCGATTTCTTGTCCCTTGAAGACGTATTGACCTTCTTTAACAAGGATATCCTTCATGTGGCAATAAGAAGTGGTCATACTACCTCCTATTACAGAATTTGGTCCGTGTTCTATAACAATCGTCCCCCCGCAGGAATTATTCTCGTATGCTGCTACTTTAACTAAGCCCGCCTTTGGCGTACGAGTTATCGTGCCTGATTTCGCTCGAATATCAAGTCCACGATGATAAGTGCTCGCTCCTCCACCAACATTTCTCGAGCCCCAACCCGATGTTACATAAAAAGAATCTACGGGTGAAATTAACTTCATTAGTTTCCTCCGTTAAGTCTTCTTAGAGTGTAGAAATTCACCGCAATACCAATAGCAAATGAAATAATCGCTACCGACAAAAATGTAATATGCAAGTTCTCTTTGAAATTTTGTTTTTTATCGTCTTTTTCCTGTTCAGTCATAATATAAAGGTTTACTTCTTGAGTTTTCTATAAAGCAAAAGAGCTAATAAAAGAGCCGCGCCACTTAAAAAATAAAGATTTGCCTTTGATTTAACCGATGCTCCTGCTTTAGGAGTGTCAGAACCACCTGTTTGAGAACTACTACCACCTTGTTGATAGGCAGTAACGTTAGGAGTTCCCGAACCCTTTGTTGGCCCAATATTCGCAGGACCCCTATTTGGGTTTGCAGGACTTGGGATTCGGTCCATTTCTTCTCTTGGCATTTCGTCGCCTATGGGCCCAACTGCATTGAGCCTTGGAGTAACGCTAATTTTGCGCACACCTGCTTGGCGGCTTACTGCCGTTGCTTTGCTTGTTGTAGGAAAACTTCCATAGTATTCCTGCATACTGATATCGTCTTTAAACGCCATGATTTTTATTTTTTTACCATAATAATTTATCTGCCCACCAACCGCGTGAGTTACGGACCTTTCTATCCTTATCGTGTCTCCTCTTGTATTCCTTTCTTCTTAATTTTGAGTGACCCTTAGGGACTTTTCCTGCCTTCTCTTGCTCCATGAAGGTTGGATAATCCGCATAGCCGAGTGCACCCACGCTTGCTATTTTTTTACCATTTTTAAAGACATCAATCTTCTTCCCCTTGTTTTTACTTGGGCGAACCTCAACACCATATTTTTTGGCCTGTGCTTTTGTATATGCTTTTACGCTATATGCCATTACAAGGTCAAATTTGGTTTTTGAATGTGTAGGTATCCGTTACGACCTAACACCTTCTTTATATATCTTTTGCCCTCTTCACGAAGAGTGCTTTTTTCTATTATTTCAGTTGCCGTATTAAACGGCTCTATATTGCTTCGAGCGCTACTTCCTTGGTTATAAATAGCAACAGCCTTTGACAAATATATCCTACCCGAATTCGTGTAAGAATCAATAATTTGCCCAAGCAACATAGTGCCCAACATCAAATTAAATTCGGCATTAAACAAGCCCTGTTCCAACTCGTTTTTTGCCTTTTCATAATCTACACCATCAAGTCTTGCTCTATAAATCTTAAAGTCATTCTTAGCGACTTCAGGAGATACCTGAGCAATTTTCCTCTTCTCATCAGCGCTCAGGTCTTTGCTTATGGCGGCTCTGCGAATCGCCTCAAGAGCGGCAATCTTCTTCATTTGCATGATTCCGACCGCCCCTGCGCTGTTTTTGCCCACCTCTCTGCCTCCTGATTCAGTAGCAACGATTGCTACGACTAAAGAGACGGGTAGGTTTTCCTGAGCGGCATACTTTTTCAATTTTGAATAGTATGGCGCATTTTTTATACGCGTTATAATCGCTTCGTTGGCCTTCGCCTGTGAATCGCTATAATACGCATATTGCGTAGAAGGGATAGGTATGGTTTGTTTCATCAAAGCCATACAAATCTTATCTTTTTTCTGTTCTTACGACCAAGGCCGCCTGTAAACAACTTACGGCCTAATAAGAAGACCGATAAAGTTGCAATTGAGCCTAACCCTATGTAAACCCAACTTTTATTCATTATCCAATAAAGGTTCTAAAAAACTTCTGCTGTACTTGACCTTCTACTGCGTTAGGGTGCATTTGCTTGAAGGTTGAAAAAGGCGCTTGGTTACGCTTTACTGCCGCTTCGGTTTTGCTGCCAAAAATCCCGTCTACTGCTAAACTTTCGTTGTTTTCTCTATTCAGGAAGTCTTGTAGTTTTTTCACACGCTCACCTTTTGAACCTTTTTTCAACGGGAAATCTTCATTTGCCGCAGGCTCAGTTGTGTTTGAAGAACCTCCATCCGAACTTGGTGTTTCGATTCCTAATTCTTTTCTTAGCCTGCGTCTGCGAAGTAACGAAATCGTTACTATGGTCGCTGCGGTCAAGCCTACTCCAATCAAAGAGTATTTTAATGTTCTATTCATTTTTACACGGATTTATATAGGGAATACCACTCCCACTTTTTATTATTATTCAAATTATCAAAATCTACGCCCTGCTTCATTATTTGTTCGTTACCTACGTTTAAAATAATTATACGCCCCAAAGGTTGTTAGCAAAACAAGACCTCCAATTAATATACTGCTTAATCCACTACCTGAAGATTCTTCTTCCACTTCAGGAAGGTCTTCGGGGTCCGCTTTGATTTCTTCCGCTTCTTCGCCTGTAGCGTTTACCATTTCTGCTTCAGGTTTTGTAGCAGTCGAGGCAGGTGCACTTTCGGGCTCCGTCTGAGGCTCGGCATCTTTCAAAGGCTCGGGCGTTGCTTCAGGCTTTTTAGCAGCAGCAGCAGCAGCAGAGTCTTCCTTTTCTTTTCGTTTCGCTTCACGCGCTTTTCTTCTTTCTTGCTGAACGCGTTCTTTTTCCGCTTTTTCTGCACGTTTTTCACCAAGAGTTATTAACGCTTCAGCAAGGTCTTCCCCATAGTCTTCAACTGAGGCTTCGATTTCTTGCAATTTTTCGAAGTCTTCTTCTCCTGCTTCATCGACCGCCTTCAAGAATTCTGAGTGAAGTCTATCGTATTTACGCTTACGGGCTGCAATACCTGATGGAAGTGAGTTTGCATCAATTCCAAGTTCATTTAGTGTGTCGTCAATTTTTGTCATTATTTCAAGATTTTATTTGCAAAGATAAATTTAATAAATTATTTAAGGCAGAGTTAACTGCTTTTCAACTGCTTTCGGATATTTCATTAACATCTCGAAATCCTCAATAGCCTGAGCGTCACCTTCGTCCGCTCTTCGAGCTAATAAAGACAGCTCATCCAAGCGTTTAGCGTTGAGTTTCTCTTTTTTGTACGGCTCATGGCTCAGTTTGTTCAACTCTTTTTGTCTTCGTGTTTTTAACTGAATTTCAGTTGGCACACCTTCCGTATCTACAATAAAGTGATATGCACGATAGCCTGCTTTTGGAGATTCATAGTAATTGTCAAAGTCTAAAACCTGACCAAACTCGCCTCTTTCCACTCTGTCTCTCAAAGACTCAAGACCCCTTTGGTCCTCTACCTCAATGGTTGTACCAATCATGTCGGTTAGGGTTCCTAAGCGCTTGTTTACCAACTTGTTTACAATGCTATATGGTGTCTTAGTACGAGCATAGATTATAGAGCCCTGTGGAGATTTCTTTTTCATGCTGTCAACCACTTTCTCCATACGGACATCTAAGCCCTCCTTAACATTGAGTAGTCGCTCGAAAACATCGCTCAGTTTTACTTGCTCGATTGATTTTTTGTCTCCTGCCTTTGTCGGATTTGGGTCGTCAACATTTGGGAGTTTGTCTCCATCGGAGTCGCCAAAAATTGACGGGTACTTCTCCTTATCGAATTTGACCCCTTCATTAACAACAAATACTTCGACATCACCTCCATCCTTAAATTTTTCAGCGTCATAGGTTTTTTTGGCTCTGTCTCGTGCACTTGCCCAAGATTCACCTTCTTTACGGATAGAACGAGCATATTCTAAAAGGCTTGGAATTTTACCTTCCTTAACTTCTTCTACGACCTCACCTATTAAATGTGTCCAACCGCTGAGATATGCGTTTGCATAAGTTGAATTGCCATCTATTATGTCGTAGGTAATCTTCCCTGTTTTAGAGCGCTTCTTGCGTAATGATATAGGTTTTCTTGTTTCAATTTCACCAAGGAATGCGCCTTTCATTTTTTCGTAGGCACGCTCTACTTCTGCCTGAACCATTGATGTGGGGTTCAATTTGTCCATAGTCACTCTAACACTTCCTTTCGGACGCTTAAAATACTTCGTCAACTTGTATGGTAATTTGGTATAGGTGCTCGGAGCCTTTTGCCAATCGTATTCAATAGCACCTCCTCTTTCAAATGCGGCTTCCGCTCCGTCAGCACCTATTTCCGCCATAGCAGGGATTTCGATTGCCTCAAGAGCCTCTGCACCCTCTGCCTCCATCATGGCATCTGCCTCAACACTAACTTCAAAAATTTCAAAGTCCTTGTCACGCTTCTCATGCTCTCGTGAGGCTTTCAGGGTTGGGTTCTTTTTTTCGAGGTCTTCGATACTCCCGCCTTTCTCATACGAGATAAAGTTTTGGTCCATCCAATATTCGTAGTCTAAGACCATATCGTTACCAAAGACATATACCCCGATGCCTTCTTTGCCATCAGGATATAATGCAGTAACGAACTGATATTTTTTCTCTCCAAGCAGGAAAGGTTCTTCGCCCGCTCGGTCACGGACATATTCTACAATCTTCATCATAAACCTAACTTATTAAGTTTAGTGTAGTAATCTAAATCACCGCTCAAGTGGTCAAGAGCAATTTTGCGAGCCTTCTTCGGGTCAGTATGGCTCCAAGTGTTCTCCATCTCGTGCTTTGCACCAATCTCGACTTGTTTCATTACATCTGCCGTAGTTTTTCCAAACTTCTTAGCTATATCAGGAATATTTATTCCGCCTACAGCTCCGCCTTTCTCAAATGGTAGAGGCATATCGCTACCTCTATATCCGCTTGCCAAGTCCACATAAACCATTCCCCCGTCTTTCGTCGCAACTTGCAATATGCTTCCTAAATCCTTTACGATTTTGTCGCCTAACTGAAGGCCGTGACCATCAAGGCTTCCGCCCTTAGCAAACATATTTGACATCGTGTTGCTTCCCGCTACATAATCTGCGCTACCCGAGTTGATTAGAGAATATGGTTGCGTGATTTCACCACCCATTTCCATTTTAGCCTGTTGCTGACCATAGACTTTGGCGGCCACCTTACGGCCTACTTCCATAGCCTCCTCTTTAGAGTAGGTCTTTCCGTATTCCTCTTGATATTTCGGTTTCACAGCCTTGCCCTCATAGCGCTTTGCTACTTTCTTGGCCAATCCATCAAATCCAAGACGACCGCCTTTCTCGTAAACACTTTCGTATCCGTAGGTTTGATTCAGGTCCTCCATTGCAGAGCTTGGGTCAGCAGAAACGATTGTACCGCCTGTTTCCATTTGAGCAACAAAGTCGTAATGCTCCGCCCCCATTTTCATTGCAATACTTGCCGCTTCGTTTTCGTTGGCTGCCTCCATCACTTCGTCAGGTTGTTCGCCTCCAAAATACAAGTGAACAACACCGCCCTTGCCCATCTTTTTCATACGAGCCTTCATCTCCTTCTCGAGTTGCTTCGTTCTATCGGATTTTGGTAGGTACAAACCGCTAACGACATAATCGCCTTTGATTACCTTGCCGTTATCCAATTCAACCTCTTCTATCTCAAAGCGAGGAATGTAGATGTAGTCTTCCTTCCAATTTATTTTTTCACCTTTCCAATTCGTTGCACCACCTTTAGCTAATATAGTTTGGTCTTTATATACCATTAACCTTCCGTTGATTATTTCTGCATATTCTCCCCCATTTTTGTTTTTATATGCTTTTGCACTTTTTTTATCATTAAAAGTTTTTGATTTACTTCCCTTAATAACCACATATTTTTCAACAACCCCACCTTTTTCAAATTCCAATTTTTGTTGGAACTCTTTTTCTTTAGGCTTCATTGTCTTGGTAGCAGAAACATAAACGCCTGAATCAACAAATGTCTTAGAAGGGTCAATCTTGTCCCCGTTCTTCAATCGGTACTCCTTAACCTCGTTTACACCATAGTATTTGATGGTCTTAGGAAGTTTGCCCCCGCTTTCCATGAATCTAAAATCTTGATTCGCCATGGACGCATTAGACATAACCGACAACAAGCCTTGCTTGGATTTAGGAACTTTCAACTCCTGAATGGCTTTTTTCTTGGCCTCCAACAAAGTGTCTGCTTCAATTTCAACCTTTTTTTCGTTGTAGATAGCAATAAATCCGCCCTTCTCCATTCTTAAAGCCTTATCGGACTTGATAAATGCCATAAGATTTTTGAATTTTTCATTGTTTTTGTTTCCAACAATCGCGGTTACAAAATCACTTTGGGTAATTTGCTTTCTACCTAAACCGATAACAAGGTTTAATATCTCCTCATCGGTTAGTTTATTTTCATCTATAAATTTGTCTATTGCCGCAGGGCGCAGGCCTTTTGCGAGCCCCTTTAACTCTAAAATATACCTTTCTCTTGTCGTCAAAAGCCTTCCGCCCTTCGCAAACATATTAGACATCGTGTTACTTCCCGCAACATAATCTGCGCTGCCTGCATTGGTTAACGGATATGGGGTAATAAATACCTCGCCGCCTTCTTGATATGCGGTTACTCCACCTGCTTCAAACAATTCCGTCATCGTTGTCGTGCCGACTAAATAATCAGGGTTGTTAACAATTTGAGTCGGGGTAATTGTGATTTCACCACCCGCTTCAAATGCTTCGTGGATTACTTTCTTATCCTCTTTATCTACAATTACGACACGATTGCTTTTATTAGTTTTTCTGCCACGAGTTACTGCTGAACTCATAAGTGCGGTCATGTAGTCGGTAGTAGACTTAATGAGATTTTTGGTTCCGTCAGGTGATACCTCTACAACCAAGAAAGTATGACCTGTCGGGAATCCGAGGTCATCCGTTTCTCCGCCCATTTCCAAGAAGACCTTGTTAGGGAAGTTTGGTGCATAGCGGTCTGAGCGGTTGTCGCGGTTCTCCCAATAAACACGACCACCCTTGCTTTCACCATACTGATTCTTGTGGCCCTTCTTACTTACACGCTTGCCCGCAGGTTTTGCCTTAATCTTGGCATCCTTGTTTGCATCAATACGCTTTGACTGATTTCCATATGTGCGAGGATACCCTTTTAATTTAGGGTCGTTCTGAATCATTTTCTCAAGGCTTTTGAGCGCTTGAGATGTTGTGCTTACAACTTTTTCGGCATCTTTCTTTGCCTTAGTCGACTCTTGCTTCAATTCCTTCTGAGCAAGAGCTAATGCGTCTTTCCACGGCTCTAATTTTCCGCTCGAATCTTTTTTACGGATTTTTCTCGCACGTTCCATTGCAGTTTCGCCTTTACGCTTAGGCTTGCTTGGAGTAGGTGTTTTTTTAGAAACTTTTTTTGTGCCCTCCACTTTATACTCAAGGTTTTCTACGACTTCAGTAGTTTTGCCATTTTTTACCTCTTTTTTGATGATTTTCTCTTCAACTTTGAGGTTTTTCAGCGCTGTTGGCTTCGTTTCTTTAATCTTCTTATATGCTCCACGCATGAAGGTGTTTACTTTTTCGCTCTCAACACTAAAGCCTTTTGTAGCCTTCTCTACCTTGCGAAATTTGTCCGCAGCCTCTTTTGGGAGTTGGCTGAGGTCAATGCTTTCAAAAATTTCTTTTGCAGTCATTTTAATCTAAATTTAAATCGTCTAAATCGAGTTCTTCTTCTAATTCTTCAAGGCTAAAAACCTCATCAATATCGTCGTCAAGGAAGTCCAATTCATCTATTGCTTCCTCGTCTGTTTTTTCTATCACTTGAGCAGGAGCTGAAACAGGTTTAGGCACGCCTAATCTTGCAGCCTCTTCTTCCTTTAAACCCCTAACTATCTCAACTATCAAGTCGGTAGCCTCTTCTCCAAATGAGGCCAAAATTTCATCACCCTTTTCTTTCATGAAATCAAGCACGAGTGTAGCCCTGTTCTGCGAATCTTTAAGCAATGCCTGATTAATTTTATCTTGCAGTTCGTTCAAAAGCATTTCGTCTACCATCACGCCAATATCATTCTGCCCTTGTTGTCAAGGTCAATTTGTACAAAATCCGAGTTAAAGGCCATCCTTTGGCGCAAATCGTCGAACTGCTCGTAGCAGTCCATTTGTGAGCCATTGGGTTTTATACAAACGACATCCATAGTCGTTTCCATGCCATTATCGTCACCTAAAGAGTAGGAGACATATTTAACATAAATGTCTTTGGGCGTATTAGGATTATACAAGAACTTCATTTCTCGATAATCGCTTCCCACTTGGCTTTTAGCAAGATAATCGTGCATAGCCTTGATTTGGTCTAATGTGAACTTTACTCGACTTTTCATTAGTATTTCTTCTTTAAAACTTCATCCAATTGTGTGCGCAGTTCAGCTTTACGAGTGGATTTTTCCATTTTTTCCATAGCAGTATCCGCAAGCGCTCCTTGTTCAGAGGAAAAATATTTATATACCAAAATATTATTGACGTAAGCACGAATTACTTCTTTTAATTCTTTCCTGTCAGGACGTATAAACAACTTCTTAAAAATCGCATCTTCTTCAATCCGTAAAATTAAATTTTCTATAAACTTCTCCATAGGTAAAAACTCAATTGACAAATAATCCATATACCAATAGAATTGATACATCACATACGGCATTTGAAGTGAAATATTATCAGCACTCATCTCGCCTTTGTTGTAAAAGGGCTGACCCTCATTTGCCAATGCTACATAAGTAAAGAATTGAAAGTTTTCATTCAATACCTTGCTATTTACATACGGCTTTCCTTGATTTAGCTTAGTCCAATTTTTGTAGCGCATGAAAATATTAATCACAGCGTCTTTGATGCTGTAATATGGCATAAGACCCCTTCCTAAATGACCCGATACAATAGGGTTTCCGTTTTTATCTTGTGTTTCTCCTGCATTTGCCCAAGTGACAAGGTGGAAACCAAAAAATGCGCCTGAGTTTTCATCATTGGCCATTAAATTTATGACTAATGGAATTTTTTCTCGAGTGCTCTCGTCATAATTTATAAGAGGTATAGATATTATTTCGAAATGTTCATTATCTACCTGTCCATTCCGTATGACATTGACACGGGTCTTTATACCAAATTCTTCCAACGCAGATGCCGCTAACAACGGGGTCATCAGGTTAAATATTTTGTTTGAAGAGTTTGAATCTGATAAAAAGTTGAGTGGTATGAATATGTCCACATATTTTGTGCTTTCCTCCTGCTTATCAAATTGCAAATAGACCTTCTTCGATGAAGAGGCATATTTTAATCGGTGTGGCTTTTTACCATTGAAGACTTTAGATGGCTCGTCATTCATAAAAGGCATTACCAAACCCTGCTTATCCTGACCAAGAAAACATTCGTCTCTAAAGTTTTCAAAAACATCAGTTGTCCCTTTTTGTCTTCTTTCACAGGTATATTTTTTTCCGTCTTGAGCTTCGAAAAAGTAAATCGTCAATCCTGCCTTTGAGCTATCTTTGTACACTCTTTCAGGAGGTATTACACCCATCGGCTCTCCTGTGTAGGAAAACTCATTTTCTCCTTTACGCTTTGTGTAGGAATCGCTAAAAAACTCAACAGGTCGATATAAGCCTTGACTTGCTAACGAGAAATCAAAGACACCCCTCTTATCATCGGTTACCTTCAGTCGGTCTTTCTTAAATGCGCCACCGAGATTGATTACATCTCGAATATTATTCATTAGGCTATCGGTAATACTCGTGACCTTTTCAACTCGAGTATTACTCTCAAACAACCTTTCTTGAAATCCGTCGAAATCTAAATCTGAACCAAATCTATAAGTAAAATGGTCTAAGGCCTCTTTCTCCCACGCAGACAACACCGCTCCATTGGCCTTTTTTTCAAGGGCTTCCTGAATAGGCTTCCAAGAATCTTCGAAACTCTCAAATTGCTTGAAAATCATGGGTTTTAAAAACAATTTGTCCCAAAATTCAGCTCCCTTTTCAGCACCTTCAGTAAGGTTATTTACTAATGCGGCAAAATCCACCCCGCCTCCATTTTTCAGCAGGTCAAAAAAGTTAAAATTTTGCGTGTTAGTCTCCATTAGTTTTTAGGACTCGTTCTTATAATTTCGTCTACCTCTTCCAATTCAGACGCTGTGTTAAGTGAGTCTAAAGGAAGTTTGTTTTTCTCTTCAATAATTCTCAAGAAACCTTCGTAATCGGTAACCTCTTTAAGTTTGCTTACTTGGTCTTCCGTGAATAAATTATAAAACTCATTCATAGTGTCCTCAAGTGTTTTGACCTTAGATTGGTCTAAAATCGCAAGAGCGTTGTAATATCCATCACTACCAAATGCAGGGGTAAAACTTGTATCGGGGTCTGAGGTAACATTGAATTGCGACTTACCCGCAGGAGCATCCGTGATTGCCCTAAATACCTGATAGGTTTTCTGAGCACTCTGCATAATACGAATGGATACAAAGGCTTTTGCTTGGAAACCTTCATCAAAAATTGCTCTACGCAGTTTGTTCAGATAGATAAAAATAAAAGCCCACTTCTTGGACAGCATATCATTCCACTCAAACTCAACATTCACAAATACTTCGTAGGTGCTACCTGCAAATCTATCTTGCAGCGACAAATCTTGTTTAAAGTTGGCTTCGTACTCGGCATTACTTTCGTTAAGAAGCGTATTACCCGTAGCCATCACAAATAAATTGCCTCTACGAATTTTCTGACCACGACCATCTTGTATTTCTTTGGCCTGTCCTTTATTAAACTCTGCTACACGGGATAAAAGAGCATTCAAAATACCCGCTGTATTAGGGTCCAACTTCGGTAATTCATCCAAAAGCAAAACACATCCTTTTTTCGCCATTGGTGTGCCATCTACATTGAGATTACCCCAAGCACGAACAGCCTCTCCCTGTTGATATCCATCAATAGTTTGTCCACCTTTTAATTCAAGGGGCGATGTAAACTGATTACAAGAAATTTCAATTAACTCCCAATCTAATATTTCTGAAATAGTTTCTGCCATAAAGGTTTTACCCGTACCTGCGCCTCCATACAAATACACATTGTTACGGGCCTCTACATCGCTAAGGATTTTTTGAACTAAAGGGCGTTGAGTTACATTGTTTACAACCGCAGTAGTAGTCTTATTTACCGAACCTTGAACAGCCGTTATTTGAACCTGCACAGGCTGATTGTTAATCTTCATTTGCAGAGAAGAATCCAAATCTGCCTCGGAGATTTTCTCATCCGTGATTGTTTCTCTTACAATCTCCTTCACTTGGTCCTCATCAACTGCTGCTGCCATTGCACCACCCGCTGTACCGCCAAGTATTTGCTGAAGTTTAATCATTTTTTGGGCTACCTCATCCCCTACAAATTCCTCTGCGAGAACGGCCTGACCCATCGCTTTGATTTCAGGACTCAAATCAGCATCGCCAATTATTTCCGTTAGTTGCTCTTTTGTTGACATTTTATTCCTTGCTAAAAATTAAGTTTACCACATTATCAATTCTCTGCTTGTTATCGCTTGAGAATATTTGTCGGTCGCCAATGACCGCTTTAAGTTCTTTTTTGGTTAAGAAGTTATCCGCTATGTTATCTGCTGTAAGCGATAGGGCTCGTGCAAATTCCTGCAAGTCTCCTTGAGTTTTGAATCTTTTTTCGTCTTTTTCTTGAGCTTCAAGTTGCTTTTGAACATCTTTCAATGCTTCCTCAAGGTCATCCGATGTAAATAACTCATCGTCGTCAAAGTCGTCATCGGAAAAATCATTTCCACCTTTTTTACCTTCATCTTCACCGCGGTTTTCATCCCCGCTTTCATCTCCTGCGTTTGAAGTATCTCCACCATCAGAGCCTGAGTCATCGCTGTCATCTTCTTCGTCACCCGCTGAATCACCTGCATCACCTTCTTGATTATCGCCTTGGTCATCACCTTGGTCATCACCTTGGTCGCCATCTTCAGGTTTCTGCTCTTCTTGGTCTGCGTTTGAATCACTTTCTCCGTCTTGACCTTGCTCTTGCTCAGATTCATTGTCTTCAAACGGGTCTTCAATATTGTCTGCTTGAGGGTCACCCTGCTCACCTTCATCTCCTTGTTGGCTGCCTGAATCTCCTTGTTGAGCAGGCTCCTGAACTCTAAGGATAGTTACATTACTGCTCTCTTTGTCAACTTGAACGACAAAGAACCCTTCTTGCATAGATACAATTCCACCATCGTCAAAAATTTCATCTAAAAGGTCGTAATCATCTTGCTCTCCCGCTTGACCTATTGCTTGATTCTTTTGAGCCCTCAGGATTTTCATTACTTCCTTTTCGCTCATCTTATCAATCTTGACCATGCGAGTATTCTCATCGACATCTACAACACGACCAAAACGAGAACCAACCTTAATAAAATCACCAACCATTGGTAAAGCGCTAAACCCTTCGTCTTGTGTGCTTGGCGCTGATTGTTCATTCGTAGGCTGCGGTACGGGTTCATTCAACTGCTCGAAAATACGCTGCTCGAACACCCCCATTGCATCCTTAAAGTTGTCTACAAGGTTTTTATTGGAATCAAAGACTTCTTCGTAAAAAAGATACTTTTGGTTCTCCTTAACCTTATAAATTTTATAGGGCGTAAGCATATTAACCTTTTTGCCACCCGAGCTTAAAAATTTAGGGTCAGAGGCAAGTTGGTCGTTTTCATCGGTAGAAAATTGAAAATCTATAATAACACCGCTTGGCTTGTGCGTCAAACGCATAGCCGCAATGTCACCACGAATAGGTATAAATTCCGTTTGAAGTGAATCCTTTTTATATACGAACATGGCCTCCTTCTTTAAATCTTACATCGTCAAACTGAGGTAAGTAAAATGATTTTTTTACTACTCCGCTCTTGACTTGATTGGCGCTAAACACTAAATATTCTTTTTCTTCTTTACTGCCTGTTGGCTGTCCATCAGGGTTGAACGATGGTACATCACCATATTGAATTATTCCGTCATACCCTGCTTTTTTCAGCGTCAGGATTAAGTTGATGTCATTACGGACATAATTCCAAACCTTCAAAGATTTTTTCGATTGACTCATTGAATTTAATAAGTCTTGCTGAGGAGGTATAACAACTCCATATTTAATTGCGATATATGCTAACAGGTCTTTGTAAGAACTGCGCATTCCCAAATCCTCAATACGGATTGGGTTTCTCATGTTAATAAATACGGAATAGATAAATCCTTGATAATTCGGGTCAATTTTTGGTTGGTTTTCTGCCTCTCCTGCGTAGAACTCTACATAATCTAAACTATCTCCAAAGTATGTGGCAGGAAATTTAGGTGGATTGAATTCACCAAATGGCCTTCTTATACCTTGACCCATTGCGCCCGTCTGAACTCTTGGGTCAAACCTCCTTACACCGTGATACATGATGCGAGGTTCTTTTGTGTCGGCATCTACCAACATACTACAATTAGAGTAGTCGCCTGTTGCGGCTGCCATTTCCCAATCCCCAAACCACTTTTTGAAATATGCTGTGCGAACTGCGTAATATCCTTGAATGTCTAATTTTGAAGGCACACCTGTTGGCGTATCGAGTTTACAAGCCTCGCCCATTCTCTTGACAGGGCTTTGACGGGCTTGGTTATAATAGTAGGTCATCAAACCAATTGGAGTAATCAGTTTTTCTCGGTCCATTTGATTATCCGAGTTTGCTTCAATCATTAAATTGTTCAGTCGGTCCGTAAGTCCGTTAATTTTTCTAAGTATTGCTCTACGCATTTCTGCTTTTGCAGGACCTTTTGTGAGAGATGCTAATTTTTTCAATGCATTGAGGTCACGCTCTACTTGAATTATTTCAGGATTCGTGGAGGGTATAAAGTTAACGCTAAAAGAAAGTTCGTCTTCAATTTGGTCACGGACCTGATAAGGTCTGTTTTTGAGTTCTTCTTTCCTTTGTTTTTCCGCCCTCTCTGCCTCTCTCGCTGCCTCTCTCGCTGCTTTCCTTTTTACTGCTTGTGCTGCTTCTGCTGCTTCCCCTGCTTTTTTAGCATCTTCATTCTTGGTTACAATGAAGTTTGCACCACGAAAGTAGCTGCCTGCCCTATTGTTAAAAGTGAAAATACCGTCTTTACCAATAAAAAATACTTTAGACTGAAAAACCTGAACCAATACTTCAGTATTTCCTGAACGAGAAACGGCATTCGGGTCTAATAGATTTATTCTAAGATAGAAATCGTATCTATTGTTATTAGACACCTCAATTAAATTAGATTCACTAAAAGCCAAAAAAGAAGGATTAGTCTTTCCGAAATACGAAAAACCATTTTTTCCTTCAAGCGTTTCTCGAGTAATATTTTCTGCTTTTACTTGCTTCGATTTTGAACGGCTTGTTGTTTGTATACTGCCCATTTCCTGCTCATAAGCAGTAGAGTCAAACTGAGTAAAGCTCAATTTAAGCTGCTCCTCATCATATCCTGATTTTACAAATGAGGTGGTTTTTATGAAAACATTGTTTTTCCACCACTCCCATTTAGTAACAAATGGTTTTCCTGTAGAAACAAAAACGTCCATACTTGAATTGAAGAATCCATCCGCTAAGTTGGCTAATTTGAAATTGCCTGCAAAGCCCATGGCTGTCATGGCCTTCCCTGACTCGTCTTTAATTTTTTTATTGAGACTACGAATACCTTTTTCCCAATCTTTAAAGTTCGATTTTTCCCTTACATCTCCTACGCGCACATAGTCTGTTAACGAATTGATATGGTCATAAAGGTCAATGTCCTGCCTGAAGTCAACAGCAATTTTTTCATCATTAGAGCCCCGAAGTGCTCCGTCAATACCAACCAAGTAGATTTTCGTTAGTTCATTAAAGCTGATTGCACCCCTTTCCGAAATTATACTATTATAGTTTCTAATAATGGACACACATTCGTCCATCAACTCGTTGTAATTAAATCCTCCTTTGAGAATTAATTCATTATACGTCTGCTCTTTTATTATTGAAAAGGTAAACTTACTACCATCAGACGTAGTTATGATAATGTTTAAATCAAACGTTAAAAATTTATCCTTAATCTCTCTTGCGTTGTCAAGAATCTGATTTAATATTTGAAAAGGGCCTTGTTCCGTTGTTGTTCTTTTTTGCGTGCCCTTGTAAGAATCATAGTAACCCGTATATTCAAATAGTATTTTTAAATCTTCAAACAATCCCACGGGGTTGGTATTACCGCCCTCTTCAAAGGATTTTGATTTAGACATTTCCGTTGCGAGGTCGCAGCCGCACATGGTTTTACCGCCATATTCATACTCGGCATCACTATTAAATTGCATGGTATCAGGTACTTCTCCGCCCTCTGCAAATGCAACACCGCCTCCACTCTCATTAATATCAGATAGGATTTCTCGGTTGGTCATCATTTTTCCGTTGAACGAGCGCTTTTTTGCATCACTAACTGCATCACGAGTAATTACAACCTCACCACCTTCCATTTCGAGTGGTTGACCTGTCGATTTGTTTACCGCTTTGATGCCTCCTTTAGAGTGACGACGGCCCACTAAGTATCCGCCTGCTTCACCTTGATTATGTCTTACTTCTGCCATGAGCCTTTGGTAGTCATTTTATCTACGCTATCAATAGGCTAAAATACGAAAAAGAAGAATACAATTTTTATTGTTGCAAATAAATAGCTTTGAACTCTTACAAAAGGTCGTCATCCTGTGTATATGCTTTCTTGACGCTTTTTCCTGCCTTTTTCAAAAGGAATTTATTTAAACGAGCGATGCCCCATGCAGTCCTTGAATTTGGACGGCCTCCTGAGATGGTTGGGCGATAGGAAGAACTAAAAGCACCCATGCCTCTACGCACGACTGCACGAGCGGCAGCGGTGGTTACTTTTTTAGTAGGATATCTCTTGTTGTGTTCCGCGACCTTGTTCCGTATTGTTTTTAGAACTGATTCGCTAAAAGTGATGCTTCGTGCACTCGATTTTGAGGCCGCACTACCTTTTTTGTTTTTTTTGCTTCCGCTTATTCTATCTGCTTTAGGCGCGGGTGTTTGCGACGCGCTTTTTATTCCTGCTCTCTTCATAGTATTTGAAATTTCATTTGTGGAATGTAATTATTCCCTAAATTTGTTTCATAATATAAAATTAACTAAAAAAGGATTATCATGTTTGATATTAAATCTCCCGACTTTTTAGGTGGTAACAATGTACACAATGTAATTATCATTGGATTGTGTGCGGCTATCGCTTATAAGCTGTACAAGTAAGAAAAAATTATCCCGTTAGTATCCCATAAGAACTGCTCTCGGGTATTTTTTTTTTATTTTTCAAAACAGGACTTGAGCCTGAATAGGATAGCTATGTCCTGATTTTTTTTGTTTGCTCATATTTTTTTTTGTATCTTACTTAGGAATCATGTAAGTGGTTTATTGGTTTTATTGGTTTTAAGTGTTAAGGGGGTCCGATTAGGGCCCCCTTTTTTATTCCATTGAAGGCAGGTTATACGGGCTCTTGAATTTTTCTTTATCAGGCTCTCCGCCCCATTTAGCAACAAACCGATTCTTGTTTTTTGTAAAATCCTTGTTCAGGGTTTTGTCCATCTTTAGTGAAATGGAGTGACGATGTAAAGTTGGGTTTAACACCTCATGCGTCTCTAAATCTGCATATTTGTGCATTTTTATTCTATAAGCATAATCCTTATCCTCGAAGTGTGCAGGATAAAAAATTTCGTCAAAAGGACCCACTAAATCATAAACTACTTTAGGTAACACAAAAGAACACCATTTACCTTCTTGAACCACTAAGCAATGGTCAGGATATTTATTTAGTTTTTGATTTATCTCTTTTTCTGATTTTACAAGCTCAATATCGTCGTTTAGCATTAAAATTCTTAAATACCCTTCTGCAAAAGCACGCTCTGCAAGAAAGTTCCAAGAGGCTGCAACCCCTATATTTAAGTCGGTTTTAAAGATTTTTTGATTTTTGTTTTGAGTTTTTATTTTTTGATTACCATTGTCAAGAATATATACTTCAAGCGTAGGCCAACATTCATTGTACTTGATAAGTGCTTCGTTTAATAGGTCGGCCCTATTGATTGTGGGAATTCCAACTACAAAATTCATTTTACTTAAAATTTTTCATTATTAAACTCGCGCTTTTTTTCCATTTGTAACTCAACGCCTTCTTGCGAGCCTTGTAAACGAGGTCACTTTGGTATTCAGTACCAATTTCCGCCATAGCATCATACATTCTTTTACTCACCTCTTTAACACTTGAGATATACCTTACTTTTTCCATGTCATTCACAAACATAAAAGGCCTCAAACTACGAAGGGGATAAACCAATGTTCCCTCTTCGGTTATCTCATTTAAACTTGTGTGAATTGGGCAAATTACAGGGATTCCACAAGCCATGGCCTCAGTAATTGTCAAACCCCAACCCTCTGCTGTGGTCGTAGACACAAAAACATCAAAAGAATTGTATAATTCATTTAATTTATCTTGAGAAAAACCTTGGTTTTCATTGAAGTTTGAAGGGAGCCAAACATCCTTACCAATTTCAAGGTCTAAAGACTCACAAGCGTCATTAATTCTTAATCCAAAGGGGTCGTTTGGATTCATGTGCAAGTAAAGAATCACCTGTGCGTCAGTTTCTCTTAGCTGTTCTTTGAGCATTTTGAAAGCCTGTAGAAGTGTTGCAATATCTTTTCTCTGACTATTCCTGTTTACGCAACCAAAAACATGGGCATCTTCAGGGAAAAGTGGCGGCAGGTAGTCCAAAGGATAAAACTTTTCCCCGTTCGTTCCGTGAGGAACAACCTGTATCTTTTTATTGCCAACAAAATCTTTTGTATGATTCTTGGCCCACTCCGTGTATGCGTAGGGATAGTCGGCTATTTTAAGAATGTCTAAATACTTCTTTGAAGGCTTTGAATCAATTGGATAGTAAATGTGGGTTTTAAACTTTTTGCGCTTATCCTTTTTTTTCTTTGTTTTAATTTTTTTGATGTGCTCGGTAAGCGGATTAAGTACCTCAAGGTCATTAAGCATAAACAAGTGGTCAAAGTCCATAGAAAATATAAACTTTAATAGCGAGTTTCTGCAATGTCTATCCTTGTCCTCTTCGCTGCGCGTTCCTAATAGTGGTATAACAACAACCTTGTCATTGTATTCATAGGCTTCCTCCTTAAAGTTGTTTAGGGCTAAAATTATAATTTCATCGCCTTCATTGAGATTGCCCGACCAATTGTCGATTAGGTTTTTTGACACATTAGCAAATCCTGTGGCGCAGTCAAAATCGCCATAATAAAGTATCTTCATAATGTAAGTTTCTTATTTGTTGTATTTCTTGATTTGGTCTGAAGTGACAAGTGTATAGGTAAAGCTATTGCCCCATTCTTTTTTAGCTGTAGTGCAAATGGCCATAAAGTCTTCAAAATCTTCTGCCTTTTGAAATACCTGACATCCATGGCTCCAATGGTCTACCATATAGCTTTGGGTTTTTGGGTTACTTCTATGAATGTTGATACCAAAAATACCTTCTTGAACAACACCTTCATCGTAAACGAGGTCTTTATTCTTGTCTCTATATACTTTCATTGGTTTCTTCTGACGAAGAGCTTCGTATTTCCCGCGATGTAGCCCGACCATGTGGCTCCCACGATATTGGCCCTCCACTAAGCGAGCAACTCCATTCTTGTTTTGATAGTTTAGTACCGCAGCCTTTCCTGAATCTGTAGTACACGACCACTCTTTGTAAATCCATTCGTCACCGATTTGAAATGATATTGTAATAATATCATCAAACTTATTTGTCACTTTATTACCCGTATCGCTGTTTCGAACACCTACGATATTTACATCGTAATCTCCACCGCTGAACCACTTGAAGTTTTGCGCCTCAACAGCTCTTTGAATTTTGTCTTTAGAATATTTCATTGTTTAGTAATTAAATATCCCACACCTATTCCTACTCCTGTCCAAAACCATGGCTTTCGATAAAAGGGCTGCTTATATACGACAACTATGTTTTGCATTTCCTGAGTTGAGGTGTAAGGATTTTTATTTACTAAAATAACACTTGGCTCAGGTGTTTTGAGAAATCCTAATTTTTTATCTGCAATCGTTAAAGTGAATTCGTTTTTGATTTGTAATTCGCGAATCGCGATACCCGATTTATTTACCGTCCCGTTCAGGGCGTACCACTCCTCTAAAATAGAAAACTCCCTGTCGTGTGGACGAAGCGTGTCTTTAGGGGCTTGTAACTCGGCATATATCGTGTCAATCGTAGTTTGAGTAACTACTTTAACCTGACTTTTTACATTCTTAATTTTTTTGATTTCAAGTAGTCCCGCATCAATAGCTTCCTTCTGAGTCAGGATTATTTGAGCCTGCGAAGCTATTTTTTCGTTGTTTTTTCCAACCTCCTGTTCAAAGTTTTGGTTTTGCGCTTGAGTTTTCACAAGTGCTACTCGTACTCGGTCATAATTTTTTTGCCTTTCACAATTCATAAAAAACAAAAGCGAACATATGAACACAAGAATAGTCGTGGAATACTTATATACTGCCTTCCAAATTTTTAACGTATAATTATTCATCACTATATAAAATTAAAAAATCGCTTAGGCCTGAGTGGCCTGAATATTTCTTGTAAGTATCTCCTTTCGCAACGACAACAACGGGAAGAGTATGAATTGCATACCTGTTGACTGCCTTATTGTATTTTGAAGTACCCTCCTGAATTAAATCAAATGTCACGTCTAAGTATTCTACTGCTCGCTCAATTTTAGGTAAAAATTCAGAGCACACCTCGCACCATGGCGCATTAAAATATATTATTACTCGTTCTTCCATTTCTAATTTTTTCTTCTTATCTCATAAAATCCGTTGAAATGAGTTGTACAAGATTTAGTTATTACCCATTCTGATTCGTGTGGTTCAAAAATTTTGTCAAAGCGTTCTTTTGATTTTACTGCTTGTCCTTTTTCATCAAAAGCAACGAGCGTATTTAAAACAAGGGCTGTTTTCTTAGTATGACAAAGCATCCTCATTAAATATCGCTCAGGAAAGGGACTTGCAAGCACCTCGTTCATTGAAAAAACAATAAGGTCGCTTTCTTTTGGAGAAACAGCACCAAACGGCTTTTCTAACCTTTTATGTCCTTCTGCTAAAAAAAACTTATCAAGTATGTCCTGCTTAGAATACCAAGTTATTTTTTTAACCTTAAAATGCAGGGCACAAAGAGCGTAAAGTATATCGGCATTAACAATAATAATTGATTCATACAAATTACTTGACAACGAACGTAAGAAGTCTATAATTACAAAATCCCGCTCAGGAACGGCTTGTTCCCAATGCAGGAGTTCAAAAATCTCTTTGCTATTTTCCTCTTTTATCATTAAGATAGTATTTCTCCTGTTTCGGGGTCATACTGATAATTGTGAAAAACACTCAATGGACCCTGAAATTTATGTTTTAATATTATTTCTTCAACTATAGCGTCAGTATGGTATTTTCCTTTGTAAGAATTACTCTTTATGTAGTATTTGATTACAATTTGGTCCTTAACCTGAATGTCTTGACTTTTTATCTGATAAATACATTCATTAAAACACACAAAGGCAACAGGAAAAAATTTTTGGTTACGAGTTTTTTTAAGAACTACTTGCCAAACCTTTTCCGATATACGAACAATATCAAATACTTTACCTTCTACTTTCATAGTTATTATCTAAAATAACAAATTTATCCTTGTAACATAGAAAAAGTTATACCATCAGTAAACTCCTTTGGATTATTTATAGACTTCAGCCAAAGGTTTACAACAAAACTTCGTGCATAAGAGCGTTCTCTTAACTCTCTTTGTTCTTTTTTCATCCTTTGATTGTATTGCATCTTCATTAAAATACCATCAGAGGCTTCATCGTTTGCTTTTAGTTTACCAAAACGCTTTGCATCTTCAATAATTTTTTGAGTAAAATTGAAATATCCATTACGTTTAGCAAAATTATACCACACGTCTCCGTAATCATTAAAAAACTCATCCTTAGCATCTTTGTGAGCTCTAAGAAAGAATGTTTTCATTGCATCCAACTCTTCCTTTGGATTTCTTTCGGGAAGTGCTTTAGGGGCGTTTTTATCGAGTTGTCTCTTGCAGTATTGTAATATTTCGGACTTGTGGTTTTTATATGCATTTAAAACGCGAGAAATGTATAGAGGACCAAAATTTCCATAATGATTATTGTCTACATCTAATTTACCCGCAATAGAAGTTTGCATAGCCTCGTGAATGTCGTTCACATTGTAATTACCAAAATGGTCACGGATAAACTGCACATTGATAATAATTTCTTCTTTCGATGCTTTTTCTTTGATTCCAAGATAAAAGCGCCATTTGCCTAATGCATCAATCACACCACCCAACTCTTTGTTGGTTTTCATGGTTTTTATTTGGGGGCTGCTTAAGTGTGCGTCGTAAACACGCGCGTAGTTTTCACTTACTTTTATTACCGAAGAAATCGAACTGCTTTGCTTCGTCAACTGCGCGTTGGGTCGTGATAAATTTTGATTGTTGCTCATTTTGAATTCCTGATTCGTTTAAATATCCGTCAAACTTTGACCCAAATAAGGTTTCAGGTCTTATAAACTGCTCCATAGATGTTCCAATCCATTTTGCACTCTTAACATCTATAACCTTTTTAAAATCTTCCATAACATACCCTTCTTTCAAACGAGCGCTTATGTGTCTCTGCGCGTTTTTACTTTTTGGCTTGAAGTGCTTGCCTGTAGATTGGTTTAGATATTCAATAATTTCTATAACTTCAGGTAGTACCGAGGGTGTTTTGATAACCTCTTCATCCTCTACCTTTAGTTTTTTCTTTGGCGCAATATAACCGCCTTCTCCTAAGGAAATATTAACCATTCTATTTTGCCAATATACCCTGTAGACTACTCGCTCTTGGTTAAGCTCCTGAATACCCCAAGCAATAACTCTTTTTAAAGTTGAATTGCTCATTTGATATTTGGTTCTTAAACCATTTGGCTCAAAAATATAATTTCCTGCTTCTACCTCTCCAATAAGATAAACCCATAATAGTTGGTGATTTTCGGGTCGTTTAGACAGAGCATATAGAAATTTCATGTTTTTTAGTCTTCTATGATATCATCAATTTTAACATTCAAGGCTTTAGCAAACGCTTTAGCCGTGCCAACTTGCAGGTTTTTTTGATGTCCGTTGACTAATTTACTAATTCGGTCTTTACCAATGACCTTTCCTGTTTCATCTTCAATCAAATGATATAAGTCAGTTTGACTTAATCCTCGTTCAAAAAGTAGTCTCTGCAACTTAGTTGCTTTTACTGTTTTCTTGTTCATAATTTATTTTATAAAATAATTAACCCATGAGGGCTTCTGCTACTGCTTCGTGATTGTCTTTGCAATAGTAGTCGTTATATATTGAAAGAAGATTGTTTGAGCCACTTACTAATAAATACTCTGATATAAGTGTCATAGCATTTCTCTCGGTAAGGCTTGTTTTTGTTGACATTAAAGAAATCTTCAAGTTTTCGAGAGCCATGTATGTAATGTCTCTCATTTCGGGTTGCGGCATAGTAGTCTTGATTTTAAATTTATTTTTTAAAACAACGTATATATTTGTGCACTAAAATAATTTCCAACCCTTTTTGGAAGATATCTTGAAACCTGCTGAAAAGACCATGATAAACCAAATTGTTATGAGTGCTTCAGTCCAAATAGAACCTATTGGGACCATTTTAAGCATAGAGGCTGCACACCATGTAAAAAATAAGAATATAACCGCACCTATGTTGATGTTTAAGAGGCCTTTTATTATTTGCCAACCATCAGTCAATAAAGGGAAAGGTTTAGTGTTTTCGCGGCTTAACACTTGTAGCAACTTGTATGAACGATGTACGAGTTCCGCGCAAAACGCGCTACAAATCACAATAAGTGAGTTTACAATTAGGGGTAAAATAGTGGTGGTGAGGTTTTCCATTGTGTCAAATGATTTTGACAAATGTAACTCATTTGTCTCCAACAATAAAAGCAATCAGGTTAAAAATCTCCATTAAAAACCAAATTGAGGTTCAAATTGAGGTTCAAATTGAGGTTCACCAAAACCCGTAACTTACTGATTGTCATTACTAAAATCGCCCAAATTGAGGTTCAAATTGAGGTTCAAATTGAGGTTCACATTTTGCCGTTTTTTGGCTGACGGGTACTTAAAAAAGGGTACAAAAAAGGGCCCTAAACGGGCCCTAAAAGAACAACTTATAACCTTCACCACATGAAATCGACCCCCTCTTGGCGGGTTGTTTTAGTCGTCCTTTGTATCATATTTTACACCTATAATCGTACCACAATTCATAAGATATTTATCAGCAGAATACCTAATAAATTGCTTCCTGTCATCCCTGTGATTGCGGTACAGAGTTTATTTTGTAAAATAAAAACATTTTATTCCCAATCAGTCTTTTTAAAACCAATCTTTTCTAATAACAACTTAAAAGGACATTTTCCTGATAATGCCCCAAAAAGTAATATACAACTGATTAAGACAACTAATCCTTCTAATTGATTAACCAACGCTACAATAAGTAGTAATGAAATTAGCGCATAGGTAGCGCGAATAGAACTTAATTGAGTGAAATCCATCATTCTTGTTTGTTTTTGTTAGCAAATTTATCCGCACTTGTCATTCCTAATGCACCAAGAGAAATAACTACTA
>TARA_R110000803_G_scaffold17030_2_pt1 | contig 54263 bp, 45 predicted proteins | sample TARA_R110000803 | Tara Oceans TARA_R110000803 (sample SAMEA4397772) | marine metagenome | biome: Polar Biome; feature: [SRF] surface water layer (ENVO:00010504); material: water (ENVO:00002006), including particulate matter (ENVO:01000060) such as... | depth 5 m | reverse complement strand
TTCACCGTCTCAGCATGCGCCAGAAGATCAACGCCCATGGGGTAGAGTCGTTTGCCGGCATCCGTGGCAGCGATGGACCGTGTCGTGCGATGGAACAGGGTAACGTCCCAATTTGCTTCAAGGGTCTGAATGCTTTTGGTCAGTGCTGATTGCGACAAGCCTAGCTCCTCGGCCGCTTTCGAAAAGCTGCCGAGGCGAAAGACAGATTCAAAGTGACGGATCAGACGGAGGTCGGTCATATATTCCCATTGATAATAAATATTAGCTTATAATTCAATTCAAAGAATGTGTTTGCCTGTCTACAAAACCTTCAGGCGCTGGAAAAGCGCATCCATCGGAGGGGGTTCACATGGTTCTTGAAGACATCGTGGCATCAAAGATTACATTGCTGGCCGTCCCGGTCTTTTTCATTGCGATCACACTGGAAACGATCGCTGTACGTGTCTTCAAGGCGCGAGGCTCCATGGATGCGAAAGATGATCTGGTCAGCATCTTCCTTGGTTTGATGAGTATCGTTACCAACGGGGCAACGGCATTCCTGTCCGTCGGCATGTTGTTCTGGGCTGCGCAGTATCGTGTTGCCACTATCCCGCTTTCCGTTTTGTCCATCGTCGCTTGCTTCGTGCTCGATGACCTGCGCTACTATGTGCACCATCGCATGGCGCATCGGATCCGCTGGCCGTGGGCCATGCATGTCACGCATCATTCCAGTACGCATTTCGATTTTGCTGTGGCGCTCCGTCAGGGATGGACCAAGCATTTCAGCGGGACCACGTTTCTGAAAATCCCACTCGTACTGATTGGCTTTGATCCGGTCCTTGTTCTGTTTTGCGGCGCGCTGAACGCAATCTACCAATTCTTCCTGCATACCGAGACAATCGACAAGCTTCCGAAATGGTTTGAGGCCGTCTTCAACACACCATCTCACCACCGCGTCCATCATGGGAAAAACCCGCAATACCTGGATACGAATTATGCCGGGACTCTGATCATCTGGGACAAGATGTTCGGTACGTTCGTTGCCGAAGATCCGGCCGACAAGCCGGATTACGGACTGGTCAAGGACCTCGACACGCTCAATCCCCTCACGATCATCTTTCATGAATATTGGGGGATTCTGAAAGATGTCTTCGGGCCGAAACGGAGCCTGAAGGACCGCTTCCGCTATATCTTTGCGCCGCCGGGCTGGAGCCATGACGGATCGCGGCTGACCTCGCTCGACATCAAAGCCGCTGCGAATAGTCCATCCGCCCAGCGATTCTCGTCTGCCGCCACCATCAGCGGTTCATAACAGGTACCGACATGCCTACGCATTACGCGCTGTCTGAAGCGGTTCTGGTCATTGTTGCGGCCCTTTGTGTGCGGCGATTAGGGCGTTCTCAATTGACGTTCGCTGCAGGCGGAGCGGCGTTGTTCGGCTTTGCGGCGGCGCTCGGCACACTCAGGTTTGGACTGGGCCTCGGGCCGGAGCTATCTGGCGTGCATCGCTTCGTATCTCAGAATGGCGGCGTCGTCGCAATGGGGCTCATCACCGCGGACTGTCTCCGGATGCTTGCACCGAACCTGCACCGCCGGCTCGTGAGTTTGGTGCTGCTGGGAGTGATTGTGTGTTCGCTTCTTGCAAGCGTTATGCTTCCGGTAATGACGATTCCGCTTATTCTCGGATGGTCCGTCCTGCTTGCTGTCGCTTCGTTTTTCCTGCCAGCCGAGAGTGTGAGCAACAGGTTGGCGGCGTTTGGGCTGGCCGCATTGTTTCCGGTAAATGCCTTGGTTGTGAGACAGTCCCCTCTGCTCACAGCGGAGCTCAGCTGGCATCTCTATCACGTCGTCATCTCTGTCTGGTTGGCCGCGATCTGTATGATACTTTGCGAGGTATCGACTGCTAAGCGACGGTTCAAGAGGCAGTCTCTGGAATAACGCATTCCGAATCGGAGGCAGACCTTATGGGATACGCCCCGATGGTGATCTACCGGTGATATTCGTCGAGTGGTTTCTTCCGTAGACGCGGTCATGCTTCGGCTTGCCCTGGTTCGGCGCACCAAACGCCGTGGACAATTGGTGCTCGGAGGAGAAGGGACGGCACAACGCCTGCGCGATAGAGCTCATGGTGCAGCTTGACATAAAAATAGGCCTGTGGCCTAATAATGTCACAAGAGCAGGAGAGGATTCATGAGCAAAATGCATAATATCGTGCGGCGTAACCTGTCGGGACCAAAAATAGGCGGTTTGAGCTGCGCAGTTGGCGCGCTTTTGTTTGTCTTGGCGAGCTGCGGCACCGCGCCAACCCAATCCGTTGAAAGCCAGTCAGAGGAACCAGTGAGTGAGAAAGTGAGTGAGAATATGAGTGAGAATATCGGAAGCTATGGCACCGGGTATGCGTTCAACCAACCCCGGATGGAGCACATCGCGGTATGGGCAAAGGATATCGACAAGACGGCCGCCTTTCTTGAAAAAGCGCTCGGATGGAAGCGGCACCCGATGGTGTTCGGGGTTGCAGAGGACAATCCCGTTTTTGGGGGAATGGAGCTCGCCTTTATTGATGCCAACGGGCTTTGGGTTGAACTTGTGCAACCAACGACTGATGGACCTGGAATGGAGTTCCTCAATCAAAAAGGTGACGGCGCAATCGTCGAGCTTGACTTCTTTCTGGACGATTTCAAAGCGCATCTGAAAGACTACGAAGCGCGTGGCATCGAGTTGATCGGAATGGATGGATTGCCACTGCAAAATGGAGGCCTTCTGTCCGAATGGGTGTTGATCGATGGGGAAAAAGTGCCCGCGGATGAGTTTCTTTCATACCTGCCATTCGACCTTGCGCGTGGAACGAGTATTGAGCTGGCTACTGAAGATATCAACGGGGCAGTTATTCTTCGTGATACGCTCTGGAAGGATTCGCCACGAACACCGAAATCGGCGCCCCATACCGATTATGTTGCTGTGTTGGCCGAAGATTTTGAAAAATCCCTCAACGTCTACACAGACATTCTGAATCTGAAGAAAAGTGCCTCTGACATCGGCGTGCGGCGTGAGTGGATGGGATTCGATGACCAGGAACATGCTTGGATTGAAGCAAACCATGAGGGCACATGGATCGAATTGATTTCACCGAAAGGCAGTTCCAAAGGCGTTCTGGCTGAGCAAGGTGACGGGGCGATCATCGAAATTGGCGTCGAGGTCCAGGACATTGCTCAGTATGCCAAAGAACTCGAAGCCAAGGGCATAACGATGACCGCTGGCGACGATGTCGCTTTGCCGGTTGGTGAAGTCGCCGTTACTGATCCGAAGACCGGTGACCGCTACGCTTACCTGCCACTCGAGCAAAGCGAAGGCATGCGGATCATGATCTTTCAGCGCGGTGGCCCCGAGAGTGCCTTCAATAAGCGTTAGCTGGCAGCCTTGTCGCGAACATAAGGGCGGCTGCAACAGAAGCTTCCCATAGCTCAAAGCGATGAAAGCGTCAGAGGAACAGAGCCACTGTGTCGGCAACGACATGGTGGCTCTTGCAATACCAGCGACCATAGTTCGCGTGGCGTGAAGAATGGCAGGCTGGGTCGACCGCGCGCCAGGCTCACCCAATAAGTATTGCCTGCAAGCGGCAACAATCACTTCGGCGGTTCATGAACAATCAGCGGCAAGAAAACTTCCCGCTGAACATGACCCGGCAGGGGCGACTTTAGTCAGCGCCTCCGGTCCGCAGACGAGCGGCGTCGAAAGTTCAAGTGTCGCGTTGAAAAGGGCTTTCAGCAAATAATGCAGGCGGACCGACAATAGATGGACACGTAACATGGAGGGGCCGTCAAAAAGTCCGCGCCCCGCGCTCCTTGATACGGGGGGACCAGAGAGGCTGCGCGCAGAATCGCCGGGGACACGCCATGGTCGAAAATTAGAATTCCAGCCTTGATGACGCGGGCCCCGGCAAATTCATTGCCCCTTGCCACAATAGTCCGCCGGTCACGACAAATGTTGATCGCTGCGCCCAAGAAATTTTAAGATATACCCGAATGTACTACGTTCTCAGAAAGTCCTGTTTTCTGGGTATCGCGGCCCGTCAGCCAAACCAACCCCACGGATACGACGATCATTGCAATCGCCATGAATTGCAGGACCTGAAGCGAGCCAGATGAGTACAGGACACCTGCAATCGCCGGACCGAACATGGACCCGATGCCGATGGCTGGAATAGCCAGCGTGATGTGTCTGCCGTCCGGATCAGTTTCTGCAATCTTGGCATAAAGGAATGGGACCGCGGCCCCCCACCCGACCATGAATGAGATTGCGCCGATGGCAAATATCGTCGCGCTCGGAGCGGCTCCGATGGCCGCTACGCCAGCCACCATAAAGGCGGCGCCAATAGCGAAAGATGTCCGCATTGAGAATCGCGCTCCAAGCGGTCCGGCGGCAAGCGAACCAAACACAGCGAAAATCAGGGATATGCCGAGCACAAGACCAACCCACACGGGATCATACTGGTTGAGGTTTGCGATGCGCTCTTCAAACGCCCATATTGCCGATCCACCGAAGAACACGACCAGGCTGGCTGCGAGAGCGAGCCAAACGGCCCAAGGGCTTACATTCGTGTGTGTTTCCCGAGTAGATTCAGGCTCAGCCAAGGTGCCCAATTCCCCGTTGCCGATCAGGATAACGGCGGGGAGTAGAAGTAGAATCATCGCCGACGATCCCATGACCGTGCCCATAAATCCGAACGCAGGTATCAGCGTGGCTGGCAAAGCAAACAATAAAATAACGCCGGCTGCGGATTCTGCGCCGACTTTAATCCCAAACCATTTCGCGGATTCCTCGGAGGCGCTGACAATTGTTGCGGCAATGGAGCCCAATGCACCCGATGCGCCGCCAATCAAAAATGTGAATAGTAAAATTGCTGGATAAGCGGTGACCAGGGCCGACGCGGGAAACAGTATCGCCAGCGCGGTCATGCACCCGACCGTTGTCAGCCTGATTGGCGCGTGGCGCACCCAAAAAAATGTCGATGCGCTTACCAGGTTGAAACCCAGAAAGAAGACGCTGGCGACGATTCCGATTTGGCCCCCACTCAAGCCCGTCGCGTCCTGCAGGGAGCCCAGATAAAGGGGCATGATATTGTAGAACAATATGCCTGCCATGGAGGCGGCAATCGCTGCCCACAATACGACTTTGGAAATTCCGTTCTGGCGCTCAGTCGACATTTCTCTCTCCCGGTAAAGTGGGGCAACCTCAAGAAAAGCCCACGTGTTTCTCCATAGGCCACAACCCATAATCTGAATCTCGTAATACCCATAGAATAAAATAGGCCGAAGGACTAGTTAATCCGTGTGTCCATGATGCAGCTGGGTTGACCTTCCGGACAATGTTTCCAGCCCAGCTAGAGCGAGTTGATCAGATGACCGCCATCGACAGCAATAACGCTCCCTGTCATAAACGCCGACGCATCGGAAGCGAGTAGCAGCAGTACGCCACCCAGGCTCTCATAGTCGCCCAGCCGACGCATGGGTATGCGCTCGATGGTTTCTTTCCCGCGGTCAGTTTCAAAATAATCCCGGGTCATATCACTCTCAAAATATCCGGGAGAGATTGCGTTCACCCGGATCCCGAACGGGGCCAACTCGAGTGCCATTTGCTTGGTCATATGGATGACTGCGGATTTTGAAGTCGCGTATGGGGTCAGTCGGTTAATTGGGTGCATGCCTGTGATCGAAGCAATATTGATGATTGTCCCGCGCTTTTGCGATTGCTGCATGGCGCGTGCAGTCTCAACCCCAATGTTCCAAACGCCTTTCAGATTTACGCCCATCACGTAGTCATAGTCCTGCTCGGTCTGTTCAAGGATAGGTTTGGCGACATCAACACCCGCGTTGTTGACGACGATGTCGAAGGGATCGCGCGCACGCAGAACTTCTTTGACATTGTCGAGTTGAGCGACGTCGAGCTGGGCGGCATCTGCCGAACCGCCGGAAGCAATAATTTCTTCGACCAACGCATCCAGTGGTTCAAGGCGCCGGGCCGTGACGGTCACATGTGCCCCCGACTGTGCAAGCAGCTGAGCGAAATAGCGCCCGAACCCTCCACTGGATGCGCCGGTAACCAGGGCTCTTTGACCGTGAAGGTTTGCTGACAGGTTCATCGAATTATCTCCTGAGTTAGGGGCAGGTTTGGGACTCTGTGCTCAGCACTTCATGCAGAATGATGCCAAGGGCGCGGCGATTTGTATTCATGTCGGTGGCCCATTATCGCAGTTCTCAGCGCCGCAAATTACGACCGGTTTGGACACAGGACATCTAACGCGATGTCGTGACCGGTACTGGATTGGGCTATTTAAAAGCAATTTTGAACCACCGGACCATCTTGTGACGTGCTCAGAAAATATTCCTTGCGAAAAAAGGCCATTGGCCTAAAATACGAACTGTAGTGGCTCGTCAAGTTTGATTTTCGAATCTGGCGGCGCTCACAAAGTGCGGAATGTGTTGTCATGGTATCTGAAGTGCGAACCAGGGTCGGAAAGGATTGGGTGGCTGAATGCCGTCAGCAAATTGCTGCCGACTATCGCGCGAGAACTCCCGGCTCGTTCGAGCTATTCAAGCGCGCATCAAAAGTCCTACCCGGTGGTGCGTCGGGCAATCTTCGCTACTTCGCGCCCTATCCGCTCTACATGAAGTCAGGCGACGGTTGCCATTCCATTGATGTTGATGGCACGTCGTATATCGATTGCTTCTCCTGCAACGGTCCACTGTTGCTCGGACATCGCCATCCTGCGGTGACGGGGGCCATGGCGGAGTTGGCGGACGTCGGCTCGCTGGTTGTCAATCCTGAGATCATGATTCGATGTGCAGAGGCGCTCCAGCGAGTAATCCCTTGCGCGGAACGGGTGCGCTTTCTCAATAGCGGCACCGAAGCTGTGATGAGCGCGATTCGGTACGCGCGTGCCTACACAGGCAAAGACAAGATTGTGAAGTTTTACGGCCACTATCATGGCCAGGACGACCAGTTCCTGCTCGGGCTTGGGCCGAGCAGGGAGACGCTGGGGGCAGGTGTTCCGAAAGAGGCCGTTGCGAACACGCTTACTTTGCGGTGCAATGACAGTGTAGGGCTCGAGGAGCTCTTGTCCTCCCGAGACGACATAGCCGCAGTCATAATCGATCCTGCCATGCATTCGGGCGGGCTCTGGGGCGTCGATAGGGACTTCCTGATCCAGTTGCGGACGCAAACACAAGCCGCTGGCATTGTTCTGATCTTTGATGAAGTCATAACGGGATTTCGGATGGGCGTAGGCGGGGCGCAGGCCTATTATGGGGTGACCCCGGACCTGACGACTCTCGCGAAAGCGATGGCGGCCGGCGAGAAGCTCGGGGCGGTGGTTGGGTCAGCTGAGATCATGCGAGTGGCAGATCCCCTGGCAGATGAATGTGTGCCCAGAGTGTTCCAGTCGGGGACGGGCAACGATGGAACGATGCCGCTTGCGGCTGCGCTCGGAGCCATTCACGAATACGAGCGATTGTCCCGGAGCGGAGAATATGAGGCTCTTTGGGCACGCGTCGAGCGCCTCGAGCAAGGTCTGAAAGAAGCATTTGCGGGGCAGGGCATCGGTTTTCATGTCAACCGACTTTGCTCGATGATGCAGATGTTCATCAGCGATCGGTCTCCAAGCTATGAGGCCTACGCCGACATCAACAATGAGCTGCTCGATCTGCTTTACCTCGCCCTGCTCAACGAGGGCGTGATGCTGAGTCTGCCGACCTCCAATCACATCTATTTTTCATTCATGCACGATCAGACCGCGTTTGACGCGACTATTTCGGCTGTCCGCACAGTGCTCGCGAAATATCCGTTCGCGCGCGCATACCAACAACAGATAGAAGGAAACTAATGATGGGCCATACGAGCGAGACTGAACTTGATCGGATTTTCGGTGTACAAAAGGAGGCGTTCCTAAAAGACTCCATGCCCACTCTTGGTACGCGTATGGACCGATTGAAGCGCGTTGAGGCGGCCATGGTCAAGAACCGGGTTGGCTTCCAGAAAACGCTGACCGAAGATTTTGGTGCTCATTCGCCCTACGTCACGGATCTCTTTGAAACCGGGGGCGTCATCGGACGAAGCCGATATATACAGACTCAATTGGCAGAATGGATGAAGCCATCTCCCCGGGGCCTCAACCCGGCGGCACATGGATCGTCGACGGCCCAGGTTATCCGCCAGCCGAAGGGTGTAATCGGGAATATGGCGCCATGGAATTTCCCGATTGAGTGCGCGATGGTGATGGTCAATGACATGCTCGCGGCGGGCAATCGGGTGATTGTGAAGGCATCCAGTCAGACGCAGGCCACCAGCGCGCTGCTTCAGGAAGTCATAGCTGCTGAATTTGACGAATCGGAATTGTCGGTCGTGTACGGTGAAAGCGGGTCGTTCGCGGAGTATTTCTGCACAATGCCGTGGAACCATCTTACCTACACGGGCGGCGGCGGCATCGCCAAGGGGGTGCTCAAGTTGGCTGCCAACAATCTGACGCAGGTGACACTTGAGCTTGGCGGCAAGAACCCTACGGTGTTTTCCCGAGAGGGGGTTAGCGAGCATCTTGTGGAGCGGTTCCTCTACAACCGTGTTTTCAAAGGCGGGCAGGTCTGCACTTCCCCTGACTATGCGATGGTCCCTGCCGACAAGATGGACGAGTGGGTTCGGATCGCGAAATCGACCTGGTCGGCGATGTATCCGACATATGTGGGACATCCCGATGCAACCGGTACCATCAATCGGCGTCACTACGACCGTCTTATGGGGTATCTTGATGAGGCGCGTGCAGCAGGTTGTGAGGTAATTTCGCTTAATGGCGAGGCGCCAAACTCCGAAACACTTCAGATCCCAATGTATATCGTTCTTGATCCGGACGAGGATCTGGAGGTGATGAAAGAGGAGATGTTTGGGCCGATCACTGCGGTTCGCCCCTACAAGACGCTCGACGAGGCGATCGACTTTATTAACCGGAGAGACCGTCCGCTGGCGGCGTATTTTGTGGCGCGCGAACGTGATCAGATTGAAAAATTCCAAAGCAGCGTGATATCCGGGGGCATCGGGATCAATGTCTTCGGCTTGCAAGGGGCAGAGCCGGCTCTGCCGTTTGGTGGAACAGGCGCCAGTGGGATGGGTTGCCACTCAGGTTTTGAGGGGTTCCTCACCTACACCCACAATAAATCCGTGTTTGAGTGTGCAGATGACAGTGTCTTGATGGCGTCGCTGAAAGGCCCCTACGGCGAAATCACCAAGGCGGTAGCCGATTCAATCTTCGCGACTGAGTAGGGCGGGTACGAGGCTTCTATTTGTCGACTCCCCAACTTGCGGCGCTCTCGGTTCATCCGGCTTAGGTGATCCTCCGTCACCTTGCGGGGATTGAATGGGAGCGCCGTTTTCTTCGAGTATTCAATATGAGTTCATATTTCGACCTGTCCGGCCGCATCGCACTTGTGACCGGCGCTAGCCGCGGAATTGGCGAAGCAGTTGCGATCGCGCTCGCTGCTCAAGGCGCGCATGTGATTGTCTGCAGCCGAAGGATCGATGGTTGCATGCGGGTTTGTGAGAAAATCATTTCATCTGGCGGCAGCGCCGAACCGTTAGCTTGCAATGTCGGCGATCTGGACGCTGTCGCAGATGCGGTCGCAAAGATAGAGGATTGCCATGGGCGCCTCGACATTCTCGTCAATAATGCCGCTGCCAATCCCTATTACGGTCCTATCCTTGAAACGGGCCCCGACGTGTTTGAGAAGACGGTTGATGTAAACATCCGCGGCTTCTTCTTCATGTCGGTTGCAGCGGGGAAATTGATGAAGGCCAATGGAGGGGGCGTAATCATCAATACCGCTTCCGTAAATGCGCTTTCACCGGGTCATCATCAGGGAATCTATTCCATATCAAAGGCCGCGATTGTCAGCATGACTAAGGCGTTCGCGAAGGAATGCGGCGCGTTCAATATTCGCGTTAATGCACTGCTGCCTGGCTTGACGCAGACAAAGTTCGCAAGCGCATTGTTTGCTGACGAAGAAGTCCTCGACGGCATTCTCGAAGCCATACCACTCGGGCGTGCAGCACAGCCATCCGACCAAGTCGGAGCGGTTTTGTACCTGGCGTCCGATGCCGCCAGCTTCACGACAGGAGCGTGTTTAGTTGTCGATGGCGGACAAACCGCATGATTGTGCACAACTCGGCAGCGAGCGATCTGGATATGGCAGGTTCTGGATTTGACGCGCTTCGCAGATACTTGCTGAAAACTCTGCCAGACTTGGGGGCATTGATCGTTTGTGAAAAGCTCGCAGGCGGGCAGTCGAACCCGACCTTCAAATTGACATGTGAAGAAGGCAGCGCCGTCTTGCGCCGAAAGCCACCCGGTGTGCTGTTGCAATCGGCTCACGCCATCGACCGGGAGTATCGGGTTCTCCAGGCGCTAAGAGGAACATCCGTACCCGTTGGACGTGTATACGCTTATGTCAACGACGCATCGATAATTGGCAGCGAATTCTACGTTATGGAGTTTATCCCGGGACGGGTCCTTGCAGACCCGGCGATGCCCGACCTGTCGAAATCGGATCGTTCGGACACTTATCGTTCGATGGTCGAGGTTCTGGTATCAATCCACGCCGTAGATGTTGACTTAGTTGGTCTCGACGGGTTCGGGCGTCCGGGCAACTATTTCGAGCGCCAGATTCGGCGGTGGACTAAGCAATATCGCGCATCAGAAATGGAAGTGATTCCGGAAATGGAAGCACTGATCGACCGGGTGACAAACAAATGCGTCGCCGATGACGGACGTTCGGCCCTCGTGCATGGAGATTACCGGCTCGATAATGTGATGCTTCATTCGTCACGCCCCGAGATTATCGCAGTGATGGATTGGGAACTTTCGACAATCGGTCACCCCTTCGCTGATCTTGCGTATCAATGTATGCAATGGCGGCTGCCTCATTCGCACGTATCACGCGGCCTCGGGGGACTGGATCGTTCCGCATTTGGCATTCCCTCTGAGCAGGAATATTTGGCGACGTATTGTGATTTGGCGGGTATCGATGGCATCGACGAGTGGGAGTTCTATCTCCTCTTCAGCTTTTTCCGGCTGGCAGCGATAGCTCAAGGGATAAAAATGCGGGCGATAGCGGGAAGGGCTTCTGATGCCCGGGCACAGCAAGTGGGAGCTATGGTGCAACAGCTTGCTTCACAAGCATTGTCGATCATTGGGAGCTGATGGGCCATTCAGGCCCGCACTATTTGATTGTCAGCAAGCGCGTCAACACAACGACAATCTCTCCCTTCAGGCCACTGACCTTTGGGTCGGACGGGTCATTGTAAATAAAGTCGATTGCTGCCCCGTCCAAAATCAGGCGAAAGATCTTGGCGATGTGCATGCGCCTTTCGATCGACAGGTCAGGCGCGATGTGGACAATCTCATCGGCTAAGGACTGATCATAAAATTCATTTTCGGCTCGTAGGATATCTGCGAAGACTTTATCCTGATCGGCGATACCGATCAAAGTGATGAACAGTTTCGTCTCAACTGTTTTGAGTTGATCGAACCCGGAATCCACAAGTGCCGAAATTTTCCCTTTGGTGGATGTCGCTGATCGAACGGCCTCACTTAGGCCGGTCGTGTATTTCTTCACTTCGCGGTCAAACACCGCTTTAACAAGATCATTCTTTGTCTTGAAATAGTATTGGAGGTTGCCATGCGTGATGCCCATTTCATCAGCGATATCGCGAAGGACCAAACCGCCAACGCCTTGCTCCATCAATTTCGCGCGCGCCGCTTCCAAAATCAGCAAACGTCGCTTTTGCCCGCGCTCTTGTACGGGCTTTTTTGCTGATTCCGAATTTTTCCTAATGTTCATTTTTGATTTTCTCTTTTGGATTCTTGGCAACTACAATCAAACGTCCTGTAAGGCGGGTTATCATTTTCTCAAAGCCTGAGCCGGCGTCCCCACTTGCAGTTGGTCTTGTTCTGAAATGGTTTGCCAAAAAATAAGCCGATGGCCAATAAACCCCCCGCCCTGTCGGCCTTTTGTACCATTCTGCCGTATTTTTCAATAAAAACGGACATATTGATACAGAAAACAAGAATGGTTGCGCCACAAAAACATTGCGTTGGCCTAAAAAAAGACTAGGGTGTGCTCTGAGGCTGTTTTTTGTGTGTTTAAAGGTGATCTAGAGGAGAGACGCTATGGGAAAGAAGGGAAGGCTAAAGCCGGCAAATTGGGGCAAGTTCATGCCCGTGCATAACCCCCTGTCCGAGGAAGGGCCCTGGTACTACCGCGGAACGGAAATGGTCATGGTCGAGTTTGCAACCGACCCTGAAGCCATTCTTGAAATCCTGCCGTCCGAGCTTGAATTGCTCGAGCCAGCGTCGGCATTCATGGTGATCGAAACCAACCACTGGACAACCGTAGGGCCATATAGCGAGGTCTATGTCGGCGTTATGTGTACATGGAAGGGTGAAACTTACGCTTACTGCCCGGGCGTTTACGTCACCGGGGAAAACTCTCAGATTCTTGGGCGCGAAATCTGGGGATTCGGCAAGCGTCGCGCCGATCGTATTGAGGTCGTCAAGCACGACAATGGACAGATAGAGGCAATAATGGACGTCCTGCCCGGTGACCGCGCGCTCCGAGCTGTGATGAAGCCGGCTCGAAATCTTCCTGCGGATGCGCTTGGAGAAGGCGTTCCATTGATTTGTCTGAAGGTGATTCCGGACGCGGAAGGCGGTTCTCCTGCGCTTGCTCAACTTGTTTCGGTCAGCTTCAAAGCTGACCCGATCATCGGTAGCGACGGAAAGGCTGAGATGTACGCGGGTCCAGGGACCTTCAACATGGATTCGCCGTCAGACGTGAACTTTCCGATCAAAGCTTTGGGGAACATGATTTATGCGAAGTTCAACGCCGACCTTCCATACGGCAAGGTCCTGAAGACATATTCCAAAGACGAGCTCAGCTAGAGGACGTGCCTTCGCATCGGCAACAGGTGCAGGGCGGCGACCCTGCACCTGTTGCCGATGGTTATCGTATAGAGGAGTGATAGAAATGAGTCGTCCTGACATTGGGCCCTGGGTGAACCCTGAGACTGTTGAGGAGCGGCCTTGGGAAACACAATCCGGGATAGTGAAATTTTTTGAGTTTGCGGTTCCCAAAGAGGGCATGTCGCCCAGGGCGTTCCACATCTACTGGCAGAAGCATCACTCGCCTAACGCGATGAATGTGACGGTCTTTGCTCAGTTCATGCGGAAGTATAATAGCAGCCACAGATACCCTGGCACGATTGAAGGAATTCCGGCGCGATACAAGCAGGGTGGACCGCTGGAGGGGGCCGCAGAAGTATGGCTGAATTCCGTCCACCAGATAGGCGAATGGCTGGGAATGCCGGAATACGCAAATCTGATCCAGCCTGACGAGCCACGTTTCCTATCGGAAAATGGAGAAATTGAGTTCATCATCGCCAAGGAGGAGCGTCTCTACGAAACCGATCCTGACATGCATGAGAACTTGCTGACGAAAGTTTACCTCCTCATGCGCCGGGATCAAAAACTGGAACGGTATGCGTTTCATGCCTTGGCCAGCGCACACGGCCGAGATCTGCTGAAGTGCGCCTCTCTGGTTCGGCATTTGCGCAAATTTGTTGTCAGCCACAAGCTTCTTGACCCGCTACCGATGGAAGGGTTTGAGGCGAGCGATATCGACGCTGTGTTTGAGCTCTGGTTCGACGATATAGCGGCGGCGCAGCGCTTTTTTGCTGAACCTGACTACGATGCTCTGATTGTGCCCAGAGAAGCGGGAATTTTCGATGAGCAGGCGTCGCGGGCAATCGTGGCCAAGATGCGCGTTGTTCACGACGAGTTTTCATTCCAGCCGAGCACCACGCAACCAATGCCTTTTTCGTGGTGATCTGTCGCAAAATCGGAAAGTGAAGTGCATGAAGACCCGGCAGGTACATTTGATCGAGCGCCCAAGTGGTTTACCCCATATTGGCCAATTCGAGATTGTGGAAGTTGAACTTCCATTACTCAAGGCAGGCGAGGTCCTCGTCGAAAATCTTTATATGTCGGTCGACCCGTATATGCGTCGAAGCATGGATGCAGTCGCAAAGGATCTCGAACCCTGGCCAATCGGCGGGCCTCTGAATGGACCAAGCGTGGGACGTGTTACGGAGTCGCGGAATGACAAATTCAAGCCAGGCGACCTCGTTGAGAGCATGTCTGGCTGGCAGGAGCATTTCATTTCTGAGGGAGATGAGTTCGTGCCCTACATTTCGTCCGATACTGCGATAGCGCATCGCAAGGCAGGTGAGGGAATTCATCCAAAGGATTACCTCGGGCTCCTCGGGATAGCGGCGCAGACGGGTTATTTTGCCATCTCTTGCGCAGCCGACGTATCACCTGGTGACACACTTGTTGTATCAAGTGGGGCCGGCACGGTTGGGTCCCTTGCATGCCAGGTCGGCAAGGCGAAGGGCATGCGCGTCGTCAGTTCTGCGGGATCCGATGTGAAAGTCGCGTGGCTTCTGGATACGCTCGGTCTTGATCATGCGTTCAATTACAAAACGACATCGTTCGCGGATGGCCTAAAGGCGGGCTGTCCCAATGGCATCGACTTGGTCCTGGAAAATGCCAGTCCCGAACACATGTCTGCCTGCTTGCCCCTGATGAATGAAGGCAAGACAATTTTGATTGCGGGCTTCATCAGTATCTATTCGACAGGTGGGGTTGTGGGAGGCATCTCGAACTTCGAGTTTGCTCTTGATCGCTATCTTACCATAAAGGCATTCGCGTTCATGGAATACTTGGATGCCTATAAGCAGTTTGTGGAAGACATGGTGTCTTGGCGCGCTGACGGCAAAATCCAGTTAAGAGAGGCAATTCACCAGGGGCTGGAAAAAGCACCTGAAGCCTTCTGCAACTTGTTCAGTGGCGAGAGTTTCGGCAAAAATCTGATTCAATTGTCGGCATAGGCCGGGCTGCGCCTTCCGAGCAACCCGAATTCATTCGCACTCAAGACTGGCCACCTGAGGGGTGGAAAGACGCGCAGCTTTGATGGGGCATTAAACAGAAACCCATTTTCAGAGGCTGCCCTGCGGCGGAGTTGGAAAAATAATAGGCCGGTGGCCTTGTTATTGGGGTGTCACAAGCATTTGTCCGGGCTGCCTGCTTAAGAAGAGGCGGCCCTTGGCCGGAAACGCTATCGGCAAGAGAAGTGATAAAAAGATCACAATAGTTTGGCATGGGTGACGCGAAAGTTCGATCACCGCGCGCGAGACCACAGCAACCATTGGTACTCTGTGTGTCGGGCTTCGAACGTGTCAAAACAATTGCATTGGCCTATTTTGTGTATTAGCCTCCTGTTTCAGACGTTAGGTCAATAAAGCGGATCAGGGTGCTCTTCGGAGTTCCAGAGTTGCAATCGGGAGGAACTAAAGTGAAGAGCTCTATGTCAAAAACAACAAGAATGATGACAACCGCCATTGGATTGGTTGCTGTCGCCGCACTGGCAGTCGGTCCTGCGATTGCGCAAGAGGAAACAGCGAGCGAGCAGGAAAGCAGCCGAATTCTGGCCCCTGTAACTGTTACAGCTCAGAAAATAGAGCAGAACCTCCAGGATGTCGGCGTATCAGTCACAGCATATTCCGGCGCCCAGCTAACTGCGCTGGGTTTCAACAACTCTGTTGATCTCATCGCACAAACACCAGGATTGCAGGCGTCGGGATACGGCGGCGGCGCGCTTAATTCATTCAACATTCGCGGCGTGGGCCAGAACGATTTTGCGGCGAACCAGGAAGCCCCAATCGCGCTCTATGTAGATGAAGTTTATCAGAGCTCGAACGTCACAACTCGATTTGCACTTTTTGACATAGAGCGCGCTGAAGTCCTCCGAGGGCCTCAGGGCACACTTTTCGGCCGCAACTCGACCGGCGGCCTTGTTCATTATATCACGGCCAAACCCACAGAGGACTTCGAGGGATTTGCACAGTTCACCATTGGTGAACAGGGACGTCGACGCGTTGAGGCAGCTGTAGGAGGTGGGATAGCCGACGGCGTGGCCTTCAGGCTTTCGGCCAATCATAATGAAAACGATGGTCTGATGGAAAACGACATTGGTCCAAACCAGATGCAACAAGATGATTCAGCTGTGCGTGCACAGCTTCTCTTAGAGCCAACGAGTGATCTACGCGTTTTGTTCAAAGCTCAGTATGCCAAAGAAGATGATGCGCCCGGCGGATATTCTTTTGGCTTGCCACCCTATAACGCAACCGACTTCTTTGGATATGTCGATGCGGACGGAGATCCGTTTACGATCTCCCAGGACGGACCTTCATTCAAGAAATCAGAAGCTGTTGATTTGACCTCGACAGTAAACTGGGATCTCGGTTGGGCGGACCTGACTTCAGTCACAAACTACCAGGATATTGACGATTCCTATGGCGAAGACGCGGATGCCTCTCCCAATAGTGTGTTCAACTACGGTCAGGAAACAGCGATCAAGCAGGTTTCTCAGGAGGTCCGTCTCAACTTTGACGGCGAACGCCACCAATCGGTCGTCGGCGTATATTTTCTGAACATTGATGGAGACTATTCCACGCGCCAGTTCGGCGACGCCTTCTTCGGCCCGGATGTATTCCAGAGCTTTGCGACCCAGGAGACCACGACGTATGCGGTATTTGCGCAAACTGAATACAGCCTCACCGACAAGGCCGCATTGACGTTGGGATTGCGCTACAACAAGGACGAGAAGGATTATTCGCTGGTATCGGCTGATTTCGGCTTTCCCATGTATTCCGATACGCTTGAGGAAGATGATTTTTCTGGCAAGGTCCAAATCGATTATCGCGCGACTGACGATGTCTTGCTCTATGCGGGGATTAATCGGGGTACGAAGTCGGGCGGTTTCAATTTGCCGCTGACGCCGGCGGACCCAACGACCCTTCAATATGACGGAGAAAAACTAACCTCATACGAGATTGGCGCCAAGACGTCTTTCGGCAACTATGCCCGTCTGAACACAGCCGTCTTCTATTATGACTACCAGGACTACCAAGCCTACAACATCGATGCATTTTTCAACACGCTTCTGTTCAATGCCGACGCTCAGTTCTCAGGCGCGGAAGTCGAGTTGATACTGAACCCTGCGGATGGTTTGGACATCATGTTGGGGGCGTCCTACCTCGATACAGAAGTCACAGGACTCCCAACGGATTTCAACACGTTCGATCCAATTACGTTTGCGCCGGCCCAGAACTTCCCCACTGGTGCTGAAAAAGCCCCTTTGGCGCCGGAGCTTTCCCTGAATGGCCTGGTTCGATATGAGCGCCCCGCCTTTGGAGGAACGGTCGCGATTCAAGGCGACTTCAACTGGCAAAGCGAGCACAAGTTCAATCTGGCCAGCAGCCCGGTAACGCGGGAAGGATCATACGGGGTTCTGAACGCGAAGCTTGGCTATACCAGCGGTGATGACCGGTGGAGTGCATCAGTATTTGTGAAGAACCTCACGGACGAGCGCTATAGGACATTTGGTGTGGACGGAACGCTATTCTTTGGTTCCCAGGCCGATATCTTTGGTCCGAAAAAATGGTTTGGTGCGGATCTGCGGGTCAATTTCTGACCCGAACGAAAGGTCCATTCCCATCCAGCCAGTCCACGTCACAGGTCGTGGGCTGGCAAGGACCGCCGCATTTTGCACGCTGCTCGACGATTCCTTGGTAGTGGAAATGGTTTGGATTCACTTTTTCCGGGTCCAGATAAGGGTACCGGTACCCTCAGCGTCATTTTCAAAAAAGGCTGCGCGCACAGGTTCCGGGAAGCTCGGATCGTCTAGCTTGACTGCGAGGTAAGGTGTTTCCCCGTCCTTCGAGTCCTGTCGCCAGGCGGCTCCAAGTTCAGCGCCGCCAGCATAGAGGCGGTAGTCGGGCGCATCATCATTTGTTTTTGACTTGTTCGGGACAAGCTGGGCTTTGATATTGATGGTCATGGTCCGGATGGTTCCTGTCCAGGTTCCATCCTTGTGTGTGAAGGTTCCGATTTGCGCCATGGGTCAGTCTCCTTTGCTGGCGTTGAGGGCGCGGCGCGCCCGTTTGAATCCGGCGTCACTGCCGAGAAAGTTTTCGAGCATGGCCGGGATTAAAGTTTCCGGCTTTTCCGCAGTTCCATAGGTTTGCCGGTAGAGGTCGGCATAATCAGTCAGGGCCTGTGCGAGGTCCGGGTCGACCGAAATACTGAGCCTGACAGGTGTGCGATCGGGAAGTTTATTCAGGCGAAGAGACATGCATTGGTCTCCTTTTCACTGGGGACGAAGGACAAGATCGCGCGTGACGATGACCCGGACCGGCCAGCCGGGACGGACCCGTATCGTTGGCTGGATGCCGAGATTGCGGTCGACAGCGCGCTGACCGGCCTGGTTGACCGTGTCGCTTGTGCCGCTGCGGATCGCGCGGATAATGTCATCGTCATCACCATTTCCGAGTTCCGAGCCGATACCGAGAAGGGTGGCGAGCCCAGCGGCGGCAAAGACGCGGTTCCAATGGTGATCGGTCCGGTCGGCGAGGCCTGAAGCGCCTTGGGCATCGGCGCCCGGTTCCGAAATCGTGATCGACGTGCCGTTCGGGAACAGGATGCGGTCCCAGACGACGAGGGCGCGGTCTTGCCCAAATGACACTTCGGACTGGTAGCGTCCGATGAGGCGGGATCCCTGGGGAATGAGCACGAACTGGCCGGCAACGGTGTCGTAAACCGGCTGGGTCACCTGCGCGATAATCGTGCCGGGCAGGTCAGAATTGATGCCGGTGACGAGGGAAGCGGGGATCATTGTGCCGGCCATCACCTGATAGGGCGAGAGCGGATCTTCGACCCGGTGCAGATTGTAGATGTCGCTGGAAGGTGACTGTTCTGAGAACGCTTGCTTTCGGTCCTGGAGGTTCGGATCACCGGCGGGGCTGAACCTGGCCGGCATGGGTTGTGGTGCTGTGGCGAGCGCAAGCAGTTCAGACTCGTACTTTGCGGTCGGGAACGTCGCGCCAGAATTTTCTGCGTTTGCCGGGCTCGCCACGCCAGCCAGCTTGAAGAAGACGGGCGCCCTTGCCGCATCCTCGGCCATCGAGGCTTCACGCAGGCGGCGTGCGCGGGCTGCTTCGTCGACCGGGTTGGGACGGAAGTCATCCTGGAGCTGGTTTGTGTAGTCCGGCTCGATCCCGAGATCGCGTTCAGCCGCAAGGATAGTGCCGCCGAGGTCTCCGGCGAGTGGCGGCCCAAGGCGGGGCATCGTCGTATTCACGTCTGCATAGCTTGCCGGCAAGGCGGTCAGGCCTTCGGGCGTGCGTTTGTTGGTCGTGTTGTAGATTTCGGAACTTTTGTCGGCACTGGCTGCTCTAGGCGGTTTGAGCGCTGCGCTCGCAACGGCGAACAAGCCGATCGCGCCAACGCAGGCACCGAGCATCAGGACCTTACGATTGATACGGCTGACCGGACGCGGACACGCGCGGATCTGCATGGCCTCGGCCTGGGCTTCGAACGGGATCGGGTCGGCCATGGCTCAGCCTCCGAACAAGGCGGCGAAGCCAGAGCGCTTCCCGGTTTTCGTGATGCGTACCACTGTCTGCTTCTTTTCGCCGAGCCGGAGTTCTGCGGCCCGGAAGAGCCGGTCGACAATGTAATAGTTGGATTTAACCCGGTAATTGACGAGTTCGGCCTTGCCCCTCTCGCCGAGTACGAAAAGCGGCGGCAGGTCATGCGTCGCAATATCGTCCGGCATCTGGATGAAGACCTGGCGTCCATCGTCGAAGACCCGCAAGGGGGCCCAGTCTGGTCTGTCACCCGATAGCGCATAATTGAAGTCCATACCTTCCAGTGTCACGCCTGTGCCGACAGTGCTGTCCTCTCGCGAAAGGGCGCGTTCATTGCGCGCCATACGATCCATGAGGTCGTCCTGTGGATAGCGCCAGGACAGGGCGGCCATGTAGCCATCGCCTGTGCTTTCAAGCTCAAGATGGTAGACGCGCCGGTCAGTGGCGATCATCAGGTTCGTATGGATGCCGGCGCTGATCGGCTTGACGAGCACATGCGCCCGGGCGGTCGGGCCCGCGCCCGAGACCGTGTCGCCGACCACCCAGCGGACGGTATCGCCCGCCGACACAGACACGAGCTGCTCGCCGGACTGCAGGGCGATATCGCTCACCTGTCCGGGGCTCGCATAGAGCCGGTAAAGCGCTCCCTCGGTAAAGGGATAGATCTGGATTGCATTCACATAGCCGTCGACCGAAGGCTCGATCAGCGCGCTTTTTCGGCCTTGTTCGATGGCGGCTTCCGGCGCGATCGGAGGGGCAGGTTCCTGGTCCTTTTCGGTTTGTCCTGCAAGGGCGCCAGAAACTGGCTTGAGTTGACCGGGCAGGGGAAGGGCTTCCGCGACAGACACGATTTCGACAGGACGCTCGATAATCTCCTCCGCCTGGGAGGCCGCGATGAAGGGGCGCGTCTCATCAGGCATTATCTGGGCGGCAGGCGTTGCGCACGCCGCAATCAGTGTCAGTGCCGAACTGGTAAGCAGTAAGCGGATCATTTTGTGTCTCCTTTGACGAGGTCCTGGTTCCAGTTGAGCGAGCGGACATAGAGGCCGAGCGGATTGGCGCGGAGGGTTTCGGCATCCCTCGGCGCCTGCGTGACGATGGCGAAAAGGCCGGTGAACCGTGCGGCCCCCGTGAGCGCGCCGCCTTCATAGGTCTTCTCGATCCAGCGGGCCTGGAAAGACGTGTCCGACACGCGCACCACGCTCACCACATTCACGGTCCGGGACTTGCGGCCGATATCGGCAAAGGGGTCATTGTCTCTGGCATATTCATTGAGCGTGATGGCCGCTTCCGCGGTCACGAAATCATAGGCCTTGAGCCAGTTCTCGCGGACAACGACCGGATCGGTACTGAGGTCGCGGACGTTCTGGATAAAATTGGCAAGGTGATGCGCGATCTGCGCATCGCTCGGCGTGTAGTACGTTTCGGCCGGGGCGACGGCGCGCGCTGCGCCGCTCTCGTCGACTTCGACCACATAGGGCGTGACGGTCGACTGCAGGCTTCGCCAGACGAGCGCGCCGCTGCTCAGGAACGAGAGGGCGAGGCAGCCGAGCGCCATCAGCCGCCAGTTCCTGGCCTGAACACGGGCTGCGCCGATCCGCTCATCCCAGACCTGGCCCGCTTTCTGGTAGGGCGTCTCAGGAAAGGGGCTTGTCCCATAATGTGTTGCACCTCGCCGGAAGGCCATGATGTCAGTCCTCTTTGTCGTTCAGGTGGGGTGCGGCGCCGCTCGATCCCCGATCACCATCGCGCAGCGTGTGCGCGGCGATCGTTCCGGCATGTTGCATGCGCTGCTCCGTGCGCAGGCGCTGCGCCCAGGCAGGACTCGGCGACGCGCTCGGGCTTTCCGGTGACGTGCCCGATCCACCGGTCGCGCTGAAGGCTTTCTGGCTGCCGCTTCGGTACGCGTCCCGAACGCCTTGAAGGGGACGGCCGGCCGTACGGCGGAGCGTATCGGCGCCGGCGCTCGCGACACCGCCAAGACCCGCCATCGCCCCGCGCGCACCGGACGCGCCAGAGGCAACCTGGCCCATGTCGTAGGACGTGCGCGCTGCGCCAGCGAGAGAGGCGCCTGCCTTGACCGCGGCAGACGCCCCCCGCACGGCTGCAGCGCCGCCTGCGCCAGCAAGCACAGTGCCTGCGCCGACGGCGGCGAGCGTGCCGGCGGCCGACCCGGCACCGAGTTGGGGCGCGCCCGTGATCAGTCCGGATGCAATGCCGGGTCCGAACACACCCATCCAGAGGAAGACGAGCGAGGCTAGAACCGTGCCCGTCACCTGCGCGAGCGTTACATCTTCGGTTCCGGTGAATGCGTCCGTGACGCTGGCAAACAGGGTCGATCCGATGCCGATGATGATGGCGAGCACCATCAGTTTGAGGCCGGAGGTGATGACATTGCCGAGCACACGTTCGGCAAGGAATGTCGTTTTGTTCCAGAGGGCGAAGGGGACGAGCACGAACCCGGCGAGCGTCGTCAGCTTGAATTCGAGGATGGCGACGAAGAGCTGGATCGCGAGGACGAAGAAGGCGATCAGGATCACAGCCCAGGCAATCAGCATGACTGCGATCAGGACAAAGTTTTCAAAGAACCCGATCGGCCCGAGCATCTCGCCGATTTCCTGAAGCAGGGGCAGGGCCGCTTCGAACCCGACCCCTGCGATAAAGCCAGGCCGCATCAGGTCGGCAGCCGCGAGCGTGCCGGAGCCGCCCTTTATGCCAAGCTCGGCAAAGCTTTCGAAGATCACGTTCGAGAGGAAGGAGAAATTGCCGAGCAGGAAGGCAAAGAAGCCGACATAGAGGACTTTTTTGAGGAGCCCGGACATCACATCCGCATTCTGGGAGAGTGCCCAGAAGAGGCCGGCCAGCGTCACGTCGATGACAATGAGTGTCGAGGTGAGATAGGCGACATCGCCTGCCAGCAGGCCGAACCCGCTATCGATATAGGCGATGAAGGTTTCCAGGAACCGGTCGATGACGTCCATCTCTGCCATGACACATCAGTCCCCGAGAAAGGATTTGAGCCGGGCGCGGCCGCGTGTCGCTTCGGCGAGCCGGCTTGCCTCGTCCATCGCGTCGGCGCGGTAGCGCGCGGCCATCAGGGATTCGATCTGGATCAACTGCTCGGCTGTCAGCGCTCCAATCTGGTTTCCGGCCTGCAGCGCCTGGAGATTGCCAACCGCGCCCTGGCTGTCAGTGACGAGACCAGAGAGCGCGTCGGCATCGCCTGTATTGGACGAGGCCGCCTCGGCCGCCATCATCAGGACATGCTTGTGCGCCGACCGCGATTGCTGCCAGCGGGCGCGGGCGTCTTCCACGAGAACGGCCGAGGCAGGCGCTGTCTCGCCATAGGAGTCCGGGTAGAGAATTTCATAATCGCGTTCGACCTCGTCGACCTGGTAGCCAATGCCCTCGGCACGATTCAGGAGATCTTCAATGCGGGTGATCCGGTCCTGGATGATGGCATGCGCGACTTCGACGGGAAGCGTTTCAAGATCGCGCGCCATTTTCTCGATCATGTCGATCTCGTGGGTGAGCTGACGGACCTGGTTGTCGACTTCCTGCAAGGCGCGCACCGCCTGCAGGATATTCTGGGCATGATTGGCCGGGTCGTAGACGGCGAGTTGGGCTTCGGCGGGCGCGGGCACGAAGACCCAGAGCGGGACGGCGGCGATCGGCATCAGGCAAAGAGCAGCAGAGGAGAGCGCGCGTTTCATATTGTGACCTATTCGGCAGCGATGGCGTGTGAATGTGTGGCGGCAGCGTCTGGTTGATGACCCGGCCAGCGGGGGAGCAGGTCTGCCGCCCAGGACAGACCTTTCTCCACGAGCCAGGTCTCGGCGAAATTTTCTCCCTCGGTCTCGGCCCAGATACGGTCGAGTCGTTCTTGATCCTCTGGAGATGCGGCGGCGCAAACGGAGAGAGTGATCGGTCCGAGCCCGAGATCGAACACCCGGCAACCGAGCGGAGACTGATAGTAATAGTCCTGCTTGGGGGTTGCGCGGGCGATCAGGTCGATCTGACGGTCGTTCAATCCAAAGCGCTGATAGGTGTCTTTCAATTGCGGTTCGCTCGCCCGTTCATTCGGAAGGAAGATGCGGGTCGGGCAGGATTCGATGAGTGCTGGCGCAATCGCGCTTGCCGCAACGTCGGCGAGCGACTGCGTAGCGAACACCACAGCCACATTCTTCTTGCGCAGGGTCTTCAGCCATTCACGCAGGCGCGCCTCAAACAGCGCATTGTCGAGAAACAGCCAGGCCTCGTCCAGAATGAGCAGGGTTGGCCGACCGGTGAACCGGGCCTCGAGACGGTGGAAAAGATAGGTGATGACAGGCAGGGCCGCGCCCCGCGTCTGCATCAGGTCCTCCATTTCGAAACAGACCGTATCGGCGAATGTGAGACTTTCATGGTCGGCATCGAGGAGGCGGCCATGCGGGCCCTCCAATGTGTAAGGATGCAGGGCGGCTTTGAGCGTCTCCTCCTGCAGGAGGAGACAGAGGCCCGTCAGCGTGCGCTCGGTCTCAGGCGCGCTTGCCAGCGCTTCGATCCCCTCCCAGAGGGAGGCCTTCAGGTGCGGCGCCATTGCGAGGCCTTCATGGACACAGAGCCCGGCGAGCCAGTCGGCGGCGAATCGCGCGCCGGTCTCCAAGTCGACGTCTTTCAGGGGTTGCAAGCTGGGTCGCCGCTTGCTGCCGAGGTCGACATGCGCGCCGCCCATCGCGAACACGGTCGCGCGGGCAGACCGGCCCTTGTCGAACAGGAAGACCTGCGCGCCCGCATAGCGCTGCCATTGCAGGGCAAGCAGCGAGAGGAGCACCGATTTGCCCGCGCCGGTCGGGCCGACAATCAGTGTGTGACCGACATCGCCGACATGGAGATTGAGGCGGAAGGGCGTCGTGCCGTCAGTCTGCGCTTGTATGAGGGCAGGGGCGGCGAGATGGCGGTTCTCGGCCTCACCCGCCCAGACCGCCGACAATGGCACCATATGGGCGAGGTTCAGCGTGTGCAGGATCGGCTGGCGGACATTGGCATAGACATGCCCGGGAAGGGTCCCGAGCCAGGCATCGACAGCGTTCAGGGTTTCACGGATCGCCGTGAACCCGCGGCCATTGATGATACGCTCCGCGATGCGGATATGTTCATCGACCGCGCGGCGGTCTTCGTTCGCGACTGTAATTGTCGTCGTCACATAGCCATAGGAGACAAGATCGCTTCCGAGTTCCTGCAATGCGGCGTCAGCATCAAGCGCCTTGTTGTCGGCGTCGCTATCCAGGAGCGCAGCCTGTTCATTGAACAGAGTCTCGCGCAGCACCGACCCGAGCGATTTGCGCTTGGCGAACCAGTGACGGCGTTTTCGGCCGAGTATCTTTTCCGCTTCAGCCTTGTCCATAGCGATGAATCGCGTCGTCCAGCGGTAGGCAAAACCCTGACGGTTGAGCTCATCAAGAATGCCCGGCAGCGTCGATGCCGGAAATCCAAGGATCGTCAGTGAGCGCAGGTGCGCCTCGCCAATCATTGGTTCGAGACCGCCTGCGAAAGGTTCGTCGGCGAGAATGGTATCGAGGAAGACCGGAAGGTCCGGTGTCATGACGCCATGGCGCTTAGTGGAAATGCAGGCGTGCAGGTAGGTGAGGGTCTCATCATCGGTCAGTGGTGCGATCTCGGCGAGACACGTGCCGAGAAGATCGAGCGTGCGGTGTGCCTGCTGTTCGAACGTCGCGAGCCGTTGGCGCCAGGTGGCTGCGTCTTCAGTGTCGGCCCGCTCAATCAGCGCTTTTTCGGCACGACCAGCTGCGTCGGCTGGCGGGAGCCAGAGCAGGGTCAGGTAATAGTGACTTTCAAACCGCGCGCCGGTCTCGTCCGCTCGTAAAGCGCGCTCCTGGTCGACCAGCCAGGAGACAGCATCCGGGAAGGTGCAATCGGGATAATCATGCGCCTCGATACGAACGGCTTCGAAGAAGAGCGCCCAGCCGGAACCGAACCGGCGCAGGACATTGTTGACGCGGGCGGTGACGGCGACCAGCCCGGCTTCGGTGGAGCTTTCAAGGTCCGGTCCGCGATAGCGAAACGTGGTCTGAAAACTGCCATCCTTGTTGAGCACCACACCGGGCGCGACGAGGCAGGCCCAGGGGAGATAGTCGGCCAGCAGTTTTGGCGTATCAGCATATTCTTTGAGGTTCAGCATGAGAGGTGTTCCTTGTGCCGGGCCGAACGGCTCGCGACCGTCATGAAATCCGGGTCCGACCGTGCCATGAAGACGGCCGCTGAGTGTCCGATTACCCAGACGAGGAGGCCGGGGATCCAGAGCCTGAGTCCAAGCCCGAGCACCGCCGCGAGAGTCCCGATGGCGATGGCGGCGGCGCGCGGCGCGCCAGCCATCAGGATGGGCTCGGCCAGGGAGCGGTGCAGCGGGATCTCGTAGCCTTCAATCATCAGATCAGCGCGCCGCCGCCAAATGAGAAGAAGGTTAGGAAGAAACTCGTCGCGGCAAAGGCAATCGATAGACCGAACACGATCTGGATCAGCTTGCGCATGCCGCCTGAAGTCTCTCCAAACGCGAGCGCTAGCCCTGTCAGGGTAATGATGATCACCGAGACGATCCGGGCGACCGGCCCCTCGATCGATTGCAGGATCTGGTCGAGCGGACCCTCCCAGGGCATGCCGGAACCGGCTGCATGGGCGGGAAGGGTGGCGAGCACGCCGACGGCGAGAGCGGCGGCGATCCTGGAGGCTTTGCTGGCAAGCCGGTTCTTGGTATTGGGAGTCATTGGGTCTCTCCTTGTTTGACGAGCGACAGCGCGCGCGAGATGAGGGGTTCGGTCACGTAGGATTCGCCATCAAAACTGCGCACACGGATGGCGTCTTCGATCCGGCGCTTGCCGTTCTTGCGGCTCATGAACACGACAATGTCGACGGCCTCGGCGATGAGATCGAAAGGCGCGCGGGCGCTCGCTTCGAGCGCCAATTGTTCCAATCGGGAGAGGGCGCCGAGCGCGGAATTGGCATGCAGTGTCGTGATCCCGCCGGGATGGCCGGTGTTCCAGGCCTTGAGCAGGTCCAGCGCTTCGGGGCCCCTGACTTCGCCGACCACAATCCGGTCCGGCCGAAGGCGGAGCGTCGAGCGCACGAGCTGTTGCAGCGAAACGCTCTCCTTGTGGGTGCGAAGCTGGACCGAATTTGGCGCCGTACATTGCAGCTCGCGCGTATCTTCCAGAATGACGATCCTGTCCTCATGGAAAATAGGCTCGGCCAGGAGCGCGTTGGCAAATGTGGTTTTGCCGGAGGATGTGCCGCCGGCGATCAGGATATTGTCGCGCGCCTCCACCGCGGCCCTGAGCGCAAGTGCAAGTGCAGGAGAGAGGGCGTCACGCCCGACATAGGTATCGAGCGTGTGCCGGGCCTCAGCCGGTTTGCGGATCGAAAAGCAGGGCGCGGCCGAGATAGGTGGGAGAAGCCCCTCAAACCGCTCGCCGCTGCCGGGGAGTTCGGCAGAGACGATGGGGGAGGCGCGGTTGACGGGTTCTCCCACCCCGGAGGCAACGAGGCGGATGACGCGTTCACGGTCCTCTGCAGCAAGGCGATGACCGGAGTCGCTGAGGCCTGCGCCCTGGGACTCGATCCAGACCGAGCCGTCAGGATTGGCCATGATTTCGATCGTATCGGCGGCATCGAGCGCATTACGTACGACCGGGCAGAAGGCCGTACGCAGCATGGCGGTCCGGCGGCTGTCTGTTTCCTGAGCGTGTCCCGCGATTGCCATGAGGCAGGGCCTTTCTGTCTGGTCATCACCATCATCATCGCTGGCGGTGCGATCGGGGAGTTGGACGCTGGGCCAATTCGGGCAGGGTGCAGCAGGGCCGCGCAGACCGGGCCAAGGGCGCCTGTTCGGGGGCGATCGCGTGAACTGGAAAAGCGTGAATCGAGGATCAGCCGAGAACCACCTCAATCTGCCGATATCTTAATAACGGGGCCTCGTTTCTTAAGACACTCGCACCTTGTGGTAGCATCCAATGGCACTCGGTTTGCAATTACCCGTTGCGAAGGGAGTGTGGGAATGAAGACTTACACGCTGAAATCCGATGGGGTGCTGACCCGTTACGATTATCTCTGGCGCCTGTCGTCTGATCGGTGGGCCTGGGAATATCTTCGTAGAAATCCTGAATTCAGGCGCGATGCCGCGACACGTGGTGATGAAGACATTTCTGAAATGACCGCGCCCTGTGCCCCCATCCGGCTGTTGCGGGCGCGTGTCCCTCAGACCCTTGCCGAACGCTGGGGACTGATGGTCATGCCCGATCCGGAAAAAAATGGATTTGACGCCGATGTCTTCTGGAGCCACCCCGTTCATCCCGACCAGGTCGAGGTCCATTGCAGTCCGCGTTCCGAAGGTGAAGTCTGCGGTATCTGGGATCGCACGGTCCCGCATTGCAAGATTACGCATCTGACCGACCGGCAGGGCCGGGAGGTCTTCCTTTTGCGGGGAAATGGCTGTGTTGCGCAGGTGCGCTGCACGGGGCTCTCTCTTCTCGGCATGGAGAAGATACGCATGAAGCTCACGATTTCCGACATGGATGCCTATGAGAAGAAATTGAAAGTCCAGCGCGAGGCTTTTGAAATCTATGGCGATGACTTCGACAAGCAGACCCCGCTCTGGAGTAAACGGACCCAGATCCTGCGGGATGGGTTAATTGTACTCGATTGCCTGGAGCTCGGCATGAACCGGCGTGAGATTGCCTGTGTGCTCTACGGTCAGGAGGCTGTCGATGCAGATTGGGCCGATGACCGGGGCATCATGAAGGATGCGATCAAGTACCTCGTGAACAAGGCTGAAGGCCTGCGCGATGGCGGCTATCTGATCGAACTGCTGGGCGGACAATTGGGGCCGTATCAGGAAGCGGCTTGAGGGGGCATCCGCAGCGCGGCCCGATTCAATTGTGCTGTCCTCGGGTGCTCTCACGAAGAACTGGTTTGAAAGTGTCCAGAAACGCTCACCATGGGTGAGTGTTTGAGGCAGGTTTTAAACCAAATATCCCGTTCGGGGTATTTTATCGCATCTAACGGGTGTCCTGCATTTTATATCCCGCACGGGAAAGTTTTGTGGATTTGGTGGTCGACGGACAATAAATTTCCTGATCGGGATATTTCTCTTGTATTTCTCCTGAAACAGACATATGTTTCCCGTACGGGAAATTATGCTTATGACACCAGAAGAAATTGGCCACCTCATTCGAAAGACACGCAAGGCCCAAGGTCTGCGTCAGCCTGAGCTCGCCGCAGCCTCGGGCGTTGGCCTGCGCTTTCTTGTCGAGCTCGAACGCGGCAAGCCGACCGCGCAAATCGGCAAGATGCTCGATGTCCTGTCGGCCCTCGGTTGCGCGCTGACCATCACAACACCGGAGGATCGCTGATGACCACGCGCGCACTGACGCTCTGGTGGGGCAGGGATGCGGTCGGGACACTGTCGGTCGATGTGCATGGCGAGATGGGCTTTGCCTATCTGCCCGCGTGGATCGCCCGGACCGATGCAAGGGCGATCTCCGTGTCCCTGCCTTTGCGGGAGGAGCCGTATTCCCGGCGCGAATGCCTGCCCTTCTTCGAAGGCATCCTGCCTGAAGAGAGCCAGCGGGTGAATGTCGCCGCTGCGCTTGGCGTCTCTGAGCGCAATGAATTTCGCCTGCTTGAAATGCTGGGCGGGGAAGTTGCAGGTGCCCTGGCGCTCTGGCCGGAAGGCGAAGATCCGCCAGCCGTTGAGGGGCCGTTCACGCCAAGGCTTCTGTCTGACAACGCGCTGCGCGTCCTGATCGACTCCCTGCCGAAGCGCCCCATGCTGGCCGGCGAAGAGGGCCTGCGACTCTCGCTGGCCGGCGCTCAGGCGAAACTTCCTGTCATCCTGACGCCGGATGGCATCGCGCTGCCAGCGCCGGGCCAGCCGACGACGCACATTCTGAAACCTCCGATCACAAGGTTCGAAGGCACGACGGAAAACGAGGCCTATGGGATGCGGCTTGCGCACCTCATCGGGCTCCAGGTCGCCGAGGTCGAAATCCACCGGGCCGGGGGCGCACCCTTTCTGCTCGTCCGGCGTTATGACCGGGTGACAGGTGAGGACGGCGTGATTGCGCGCCTGCATCAGGAGGATTTCTGTCAGGCCCTCGGGTTCACGTCAGCACGCAAATATGCGTCCGATGGCGGCCCTGTTTTCCGCGATCTCTTCACGCTCCTGCGGCGCGTCGCGACCCGGCCCGCGATCGAAGTTCTCAAACTTTTTGATGCGGCGATCTTCAATCTGATCATCGGCAATGCCGACGCGCACGGGAAGAACTACAGCCTTCTCTACAATGGCAGCACAGAGCTCGCACCGCTCTATGACCTCCTTTCGACCGTCGCTTATCCTGAACTCAGCCCACGGCTTGCGATGAAGATTGCGAAGCGGGCTGCACTGGAAGACATCCAGGCGCGGGACTGGGCCAGGTTTGCCGAAGAGACGGGGCTGACAGAGCCGTTCATCCGGCGACGGGTGAAGGCATTGTGCGGGTTGGTGCTGGAGCAGGTCGGGAAAGTGGCACTGGGCTTCGATCTCGAAGCGGGCGAGCGGGAGGCGATGTCTGGGGTTGAAGGATTGGTGTCAGGGCGGGCGGAGAGCTTGCTTGGACGCGTGTGACGTCCTCTGGGATCGCTCAGGAGATATCTCGCTTTCAGGTGGCCCTCCAAAGCTGTTGAAATGATGCTAGATCAGAGCAGTTTTGCCGTTGACGTTCCTCGCTTCGAACCGTAATACCCCGCCTTCCTACCCCGTGCCCAGATGGCGGAATTGGTAGACGCGCTACGTTCAGGTCGTAGTTCTCGCAAGGGAGTGGAGGTTCGAGTCCTCTTCTGGGCACCAGAAACCCCCATAAATCACTGTTTTTATTAGATTTATTGGGGGATTTTCTCTTCAGGCCACCTTTCGGTCCACCCTGATTTTTACGCAACCATGTTCCGCTATGTTGCCCGGTGACTCCAACCTCATAGACCGATACATTCAACCTGCCTGGGTATTGTCGTAACCTTGGGCATCGCGATGCTCTTCAATCTTGGAGACATCGTGATGAGGATACTCTCAAAGCGCCAACTGAAGGAGCTGGTTTTGTACTCGCCCCAACATATCGCCAGACTGGAGAAGGTAGGCTCATTCCCCAAGCGGGTACAGCTCGGCCCGAACCGGGTGGGGTGGGTTGAGGATGAAGTGCTAGATTGGCTTCAGCAACGTCTGGAATGCCGCGAAGCGCCTACCCGACCCTCCTGAAAGGGAGCTGGGTGGCTGGGGTTGCAAACCCAGCCACCCAAATTCCTTGAATTTCAGGTATAATCAACCTCATACATGCTTGAGCACGACAACAACACCCAGACGCAAGAAGGCGGGTCCATGGAACATATTGGCAATTTAGAAAAACGGCTGTGGTCCTCTGCCGACGTACTGCGGTCCAGCTCCAACTTTGCCAGTAATGAATATTTTATGCCGGTGATGGGGCTGATCTTTTTGCGGCATGCATACTCCCGGTTCCTGAAGGTGCGAGACGAAATCATCCCCACGCTGCCAAGCCGGGGCGGCAAAACCCGAGACCTGACCAAAGAAGACTTTTCCCGTCGCGGCTCTATCTATTTGCGCCCTGAAGCTGAGTTTGAGTATCTGGTCAGCTTACCCGAGGGGAAAAGTGCGGCCGCTGCTCTAATTGCTGCAATGGAGTCCATTGAAGAGGACTACGAGACCCTAGCTGGATTGTTACCGAAACAGGAATACGAAGAGCTCGACGATGATGTGCTGCGCCAGGTATTACGCATCTTCAACGACCCCGCTTTGCAGAAAGCGGATGGCGATGTTTTTGGTCGTATCTACGAATACTTCCTCACCCAGTTTGCTGATCAAAAAGCGCACGATAACGGCGAATTTTTCACCCCCATCAGCATCGTGCAGACCATCGTAAATGTAATTGAGCCCAAGCAAGGCAAGATCATAGACCCGGCCTGTGGCTCTGGTGGCATGTTCGTACAGTCAGCACACTTTATCGAAAGCATGGCTGCAAATCCCAATGAACGGGTGACGTTCTATGGGATGGAGAAGAATCCGACCACGATCCGGCTGGCCAAGATGAACCTAGCTGTACATGGGCTTGAGGGCGACATTCAAAAGGCTATCAGTTACTACGAAGATCCGCATAAAGACAAAGGCCCATTTGACTTTGTTATGGCGAACCCACCGTTCAACGTGGATGAGATAGACGCAGAAAAGATCAAAGACGATAAACGTCTGACCTTTGGCCTGCCTGGGGTCAACAAGGCCGGCAAGGTGTCCAATGGCAACTACATCTGGATGTCGTTTTTCCATTCCTATCTCAGTGACACGGGCCGCGCCGGGATCGTGATGTCGTCTCAGACATCGTCGGCAGGTGGTGGGGAAGCCAAGGTCCGTGAGGCGTTGGTCAAATCCGGTGACGTCGACATCATGATGGCGATCCGGGGCAACTTTTTCTACACGCGGACGGTCCCGTGCGAACTGTGGTTCTTCGACAAGGCAAAACCGAATCACATGCGTGACAAGGTGCTGATGCTGGATGCCCGCCACGTATTCCGGAAGGTGACGCGCAAGGTGTTCGATTTCTCGCCGGAACAGATGCGCAATCTGACATCCATCGTCTGGCTGTATCGCGGAGAAGAGGACCGGTTTGCCGGGCTGGTGCGGGATTATCTGAAAACTGCACGGACAGAGGCGCAGACGGCGGACTTTGTCGATCTGATCAGCGCCCTTGATGCGGCAGACACCTATCTGGCCAAGTGTACCGACACCGCAGAGCTGAAGGCAGGCATCGCTAAGCTAAAGTCCGATGCTGCCGCTTTTGCCAAAGACAGCGCAGCACTGGCAGAACCAGAGGCGGTAATTGCCGCACTGACAGATGCGAGTGCTGCGATGCAGCCGATGGCAGATCAGGCAAAGGCGCTGATCAAGGAAATCGACCATCTGGCCAAGCTGGCGCAAAAGGCGCAAGAGGCAGCACTTGCAGCGGGCGAGAAAGCGGCAGAGGGCAAAAAGTTGCTGGCCGCGATTGCCGAGGCACGCGTGCCGCTGACAGGTGATCCGAATGTACATCTGTCGGTCACCGGCACCCTGAAGCGCGCCCGCTATTTCGAAGGTCAGGCAGAGTGGCTGCTGTCGCGCTTTCCCGAAGGCAAGCTGCGCGATGTGGAAGGGCTGGTCAAACTGGTTGATCAGACTGAACTGGCCGCCAATGACTACAGCCTGACACCGGGGCGCTATGTGGGCGTAGCACCAGAGGTGGATGATGAAGATTTTGATTTTGAAGAGACGATTAAGGAAATTCACCTTGAGATCGAGACCCTGAACGCCGAGGCGGCAGAGTTGGCCGAGACCATTGCGAGTAACTTTGAAGAGCTGATTGTATGAGTTGGATCGATTGCGAACTTGGCGACGTCGTAACGCTAAAGCGTGGTCACGATCTCCCAAAAGACAACCGAAGTGAAGGTCAGGTGCCTGTTGTATCGTCATCTGGCATTACAGGATGGCATAATGAAATAAAGGCGGAACCACCCGGCGTAGTGACTGGCCGATACGGCACGATAGGTGAAGTGTTCTATCTAGACCGACCGTATTGGCCCCTAAATACAGCACTCTACGCGATTGACTTTCACGGAAATGATCCTCGGTTTGTTGCCTATTTCTTGAGAAGCCAGCTCAAGAATTACAAAAGTGAGAAAGCGGCGGTTCCGGGGGTTGATCGCAATGTCCTTCATAAAATCAAAGTCCGTTGTCCTGACCCACAATCTCAATCGAAGATCGTTTCTGTCCTTTCGGCCTATGATGACCTGATCGAGAACAACCGGCGGAGGATTGCGTTGTTGGAGCAGGCGGCGCGGCTGCTCTACCGCGAATGGTTCGTCCATTTCCGCTTTCCCGGCTATGAAACGGCAAAATTCGTGAATGGGCTGCCGGAGGGTTGGGAACTGAAAACATATGGTGAGCTGTTTAATTTTCAGGGCGGGTTCGCATTTAAGAGCTCAAGCTATGTCGCAGATGGGCGCTATGGCGTTGTTACAATCAAGAATGTGCATGACGCACGGTTTGTTCAGGAATGCGCATCTCGCGTTCCAGATATTCCAGCAAAAATGAAACCGCATTGCCGCTTGGAGACGGGCGATGTGCTGTTGTCACTTACTGGGAATGTTGGGAGATCATGCATTGTGGTCGGTGACAATTATCTTTTGAACCAACGTGTTGCAAAGATTGTGGGACGCACTGGAATTCCAAGGACGTTTGTTTATTGGAGCTTTAGTAACCATCAGACTATCAAGGATCTAGAGAATCTGGCCTATGGAGTAGCTCAGCTAAATCTAAGTCCAGTTAACCTAGCGGCGCGGGGCTTCGTTAGACCTGCAAACGGTGTTTTGGAGGAGTTCGACAGACTATTGTCTCCAGTATTTGATCAGCTCATCAATCTGGTAAAACAAAACGCCCAACTCACCAAAGCTCGCGACCTGCTACTTCCACGCGTAATGGATGGACGCATTCCCGTTAAAGTGTAAGATTCTGATATGAATGCCTTTACCGAAGACAGCCTCGTCCAAGTCACCATGTCCGACTATCTGCGCGATGTGCACGGTTGGCGGACAGTCATGGCGTGGAACCAAGAGACATTTGGCGCTGAAGGGACGCTTGGGCGGAGATCCGATAAGGACGTGGTTCTGACCCGCTATCTGTCCGAGGCACTGGTCAAACTGAACCCCGGGCTGCCAGAGGTTGCCTACAAACAGGCGCTGCGCGAGATCACGGATATCTTCGGCTCGCAATCGCTGATCCGCATCAATCAGGACAAATACAACCTGATCCGCGATGGGGTGAAGGTGAAATACCGCCAGAACGGCGAACAGAAGATCGAACGCCTGCGCGTGTTCGATCTTGATGATCCTGAAAACAACGATTTCCTGTGCGTGCGCGAGATGTGGATACGCGGCTATGCCCACCGGCGGCGGGCGGACATCATCGGTTTCGTCAACGGTTTGCCGCTGCTGTTCTGCGAACTCAAGCGCCCCGACAAAGACTTGCGCCGCGCCTATGATGAAAACCTGTCCGACTACAAAGACACGGTCCCGCACCTGTTTCACTTCAACGCCTTTGTTATGCTTGGTAACGGCGAAAAGGCCCGGATGGGATCGATCAGCGCCGATTATGGCCACTATGCCGAATGGCTGAAGCTAGACGAGGCTGACAAGCGCGACGAGATGTTGCCGATGGAAGCGCTGCTCAAGATCGTGTGTGACAAGCGGCGGTTTCTGGATCTGTTCGAAAACTACATACTGTTTGCTGATACCGCCAACGGCCCCGCGAAAATTCTGGCTAAAAACCACCAGTTCCTTGGCGTGAACCGTGCGGTTGACGCCGTGCGTGACCGAAAACGACTCGACGGGAAACTGGGCGTGTTCTGGCACACGCAAGGGTCCGGCAAGTCATTCTCTATGGCGTTTTTCACGCAGAAAGTACACCGCAAGTTGGGCGGTGATTTCACGTTCCTGGTGCTGACGGACCGGACCGATCTGGACAACCAGATATACAAGACGTTCGCATCGGTTGGATTGGCCAACAATGACGTTGATCTTTGTCGTGCGGCATCAGCCAAAGGGTTGCGCGACCTGTTAAGCCAGCAAAAGAAAACCGTCTTTGCCATGATCCAGAAGTTCACCGATCAGCAAGCCGAAGGCGGTGTCTATTCGGATCGTGACAACGTGATTGTCATGACGGATGAAGCTCACCGAAGCCAGTACGGCACGCTCGCGCTGAACATGCGCAAGGGTCTACCCAATGCCAATTTTATCGGCTTCACCGGCACCCCGCTGTTTGGCAATGACGAGATCACTAAAAAGGTATTCGGCGCCTATTTGTCGACGTACGATTTTCAGGATGCCATCGAAGACGAAGCAACCCTGCCGCTGTTCTATGACGCGCGCGGTGACAAGCTGAAAGTGTCTGGCAATGGCTTGAACGAAAAACTAGCTGAAGCGATTGCAGAGGCTGAAATTGATGATGCTGATGTCGCCGCAAAGCTGTCGGAAGACCTGAAGCGCGAGTACCACGTGGTGACCGCTGAAGCGCGTTTGCGGCATGTGGCTAAAGATTTCGCCTGGCACTTTTCCACCAATTGGGAGAGCGGCAAGGCGATGTTTGTCGCCATCGACAAGGTTACAGCCGTCAGGATGTACAATTACATCCAGGACTCGTGGGCCGAGAAAATCAAAGATCTGGAGGCTGAGCTCAAAGCAACCACGGATGATCAGGAACTTGTGGTGCGCCAGCAGCAGCTCGCCTGGATGCGCGAGACAGAGATGGCTGTTGTGGTCAGCGACGAGCAGAACGAGGTCAAGCGGTTCAAGGATTGGGGTCTGGATATCGTGCCGCACCGCAAACGGATGAAGGATGGCTTTACCATCACTGAAACCGTTGGTGGCCGTGATATTGAAAAGCGCCTTGATGTAGAAACCGCGTTCAAGCGTGAAGAGCACCCGTTTCGGATCGTCATAGTCTGTGCGATGTGGCTGACTGGTTTTGACGTACCGTCCCTCTCGACGCTGTATCTGGATAAGCCTCTACAGGCGCACACACTGATGCAAGCCATCGCCCGCGCCAACCGCGTCAAAGAAGGCAAGAACAACGGGCTGATTGTCGATTATTGCGGCATTCTCAAAAACTTGCGCAAGGCACTCGCGACATTTGCTGGCCACACCGGTGCGACGCCAATTGGGGGTGGTGAACCGCCGGAAGTCGACCCGCTGAATCCAGAAGAAAAGTTGCTGGCTGAACTCGCCGATTCCATTGCGATTGTCAGAGAAGAGCTGACGAAAGAAGGGTTCGATATTGCTCGCCTAAAGGTCGCCAGTGGGTTTGAAAAGCTGAAGTCATTGAAAGACGTCAAAGAACTAATCAACACCAATGATGAGACCAGGAAACGGTTTGAGATTTCGGCCAGAGCCGTGTTCCGAAAGTACAAGTCCTGCTTAACCTTTCAAACTGTGGAAGCCTTCAAGGCGGACTATCAAGCGATCAGGTTCATCTACGTTTCATTGGAAGAGGATAAGCAGAAGGCTGATACCACCGCGATCATTCAGCGCCTCAATGAGATTGTGTCTGAAGCGATCGATATCCAAGCCGATGCTGAGGCTGATCGCATTTTCGATATTTCAAAGGTGAACTTTGAACTGCTCCGCAAGGAGTTTGCAAAGAGCGACCGCAAAGCCAGTGATGTCCAAGATCTGCGGACAGTGATTCAAAAACGGTTGGCAAAGATGCTGGCAGAAAATCCGAGTTTAGGGAATTTTCAGGACCGTTTTGACGAGATTGTTGTCGAGTACAACAAGGAGAAAGACAAGAACACCATCGAAGCGACTTTTGAAGCTTTGATGCGCCTTACCGCCGAAATGGAGGAAGAGGCGCAGAGTCACGTTGCGCTAGGCCTCACCCCTGAGCAAAAGCCAATCTTTGATTTGTTGATACAGGACGACCTGTCCAAAGACGAAATCAAGCAGATCAAAGCGGCGTCAGTTAGCCTGCTGCAAGCCGTGCGCAAGCGTATCGAAGAGGTGCAGGACGTCTTTAGTAAGCAAAGCACACGAGATGGGCTGCGTCAGGAAATATACGATTTGCTCTATGATGAGCAGACCGGGCTGCCCGCATCAAAATACAACGATAATGACCTGGCTGAGAGAACGACCGTTGTCTTCAACTTTTTTGAGACGCGTGCGCTTCATGCCATGGCAGCCTAGGCTGGTTGTGTTGGCAAACCCAACGTAATTATTGGGGTTTTTGATCAGTAAGCGCACTGATCCATCTGTATCCCCATCCTTCCTTTATTCTCTTTCCCTCAACATTTCGCACCATTGGATTTCATAGTTGAGCGGTGTGCTCAACTTGATTCTTGTGACTTCATCGTTCTTTTTTTAGTTGAACCCTGTGCTTGCAACCTATCCCTCTGGGTGAATCGGGTTGCAAGCACAGGGTTCAATTCTTCACTTTTAGGTTACAAACCTAGGGGGAGGATTATGGATATACTTTTCAAGCGGGAACAAACGACCGGCAGAGTCGGACGGGTTACATTCAAACTCTGGAGCAAACTGGAATTTGACGATTCCGAAAAAGCTCTGATCAAACGATATCGGTTTGACGAGGCGATCATGATCGACGCCTTGCAACCTACCCTCATCCGAAATGCTGGACTCCTCGGACTGGTCGCCGGGCTTTTTGCCATGATCTTTTTCGGCACATTCCTGCCGGGGTCTGTTGCGATGCTATTTGGGTTAATAGCCTTCGGTGGCACCGCATATTGGCATTACCACAACAAACGCGAGACGATCTTTGTACGCGATTTGCTGCACGGTCGGCATTTTGCCTGCAAGACCGTTATTGATCTTGCCAAGAAGGAAGCTTGGCTAACGTCCATCGCTGCACTGTTGCGGCAGGTTATGGAAAGCGCCAAGCACTGGGATGGCACTGAAACCATCCAAATCGACGCGTTGCCAAAGGAAGAGGCTCGGCAGTTCATCCTGAAAGCGGCCTAGATGCCACTTCACTTCGCGGCGCGCATGCACGCCAAGGTGCACGGCCTATTTCGTCCAAAAGACGAGGCAGAGACGCGAGCGCTCTTTGAGGACGTGCTGGATCGCTACCGCCAGCACAACCTCGATACGGTCGCGGCGCGCTCTGCCTTGATCTCAGAGACGGCAACATGGGTCCGTGGGGAACTTGGCCTCGACCCTTCGGATCTGCTTGCACGTCCAGTCGAGAAGTTTGTTGCGCGCCTCTTTGAATACGAAACCCTCTTGGCGGTTCCAGCAATCGACTGGGCTCAGAAACGCTCAACATCAGAATGGTGGGCTATCAGGGACGAATTGCTCGCTCATAAGGAATTGCTGGCTGACTTTGACGTCACCACGGCTGCCATCGAAAATGTCCTGATTGCGGCCCTTTCGCCGCTGATCGGTACGTTGCCCATATCGCAGCATCGGTCATCGTCAGGGCGCGATCTCAGTGTTCCTGTGCAGCTGCTCCAGGGTGTAGAGACGGCCGCCCGTGTGGTCGAGCCGGTACTGGTCGAAATGTTGTCCCGTGAAAGCGCAGCACCATTTCTGTTTCCACGTCTGGCGAGCCAATTGCAGGCCAACGTGAATGCGATCTCAGCCAAGAACCCACTCGATAGCAGTGAACCGGTTCGCCAACTGATCCTGCCGGGCCGCTCGTCGCTGAAAGATCCTGTTGCGCTCGTGGACGCCTATCTCGGGCGCACGCCAATGGAGGACCTTTTCAAGGTCGAAACGACAGTGACCATTCCGGAGGAGGCTCGGTTCGAGCACTGTCACATTGTTGGCGGTTCGGGACACGGCAAATCGCAGACCCTCCAGTATCTCATTGCCAATGACCTTGAAGCTGTTGCGGCAGGAGAGCGATCCATCATCGTGCTCGATAGCCAGGGTGACTTGATCCGCAATATCGCCAACTTGGCAGAGTTCGGCCCCAGTGGATCATTGCATGATCGCGTGGTCATCATCGATCCGAGTGATGTGGAATGGCCGGTGTCGCTCAACCTGTTCGATGTCGGCATAGAACGCCTTGCAGGATATGATCCGCTCGAACGCGAACGTCTGACGAATTCCATTCTGGAGCTCTACGACTTTGTGCTCGGTTCGCTCCTCTCGGCTGAGATGACGCAAAAGCAGAATGTCATCTTCCGCTACGTGACACGTCTGATGCTGCACATCCCGGACGCCACCATCCACACATTGCGGGAATTGATGGAGCCGGGCAGCGAGAAGGTCTTTGCGCCGCACATCGACAAACTCACTGGCACCGCCAAGCGCTTCTTCGAAACCGAATTCACGAGCCGAGAATTTGAACAGACCAAGAAGCAGGTCATGCGGCGCCTGTGGGGGATTCTCGAAAACCAGACATTCGAGCGCATGTTCTCACACCCCCGTTCAAAACTTGATCTCTTCTCGGAAATCAATTCCGGCAAAGTGATCCTGATAAATACCGCGAAGGATCTCCTCAAAGAGCAAGGTTCAGAAATCTTCGGGCGGTTCTTCATCGCGTTGATTGCGCAAGCCGCGCAGGAGCGCGCGACCCTACCCGAGAACAAGCGCTTGCCGACCTATGTATATATCGACGAAGCCGCCGACTATTTTGATCGCAACATTGGCACCATCCTGGCTCAAGCGCGGAAATTCAAAGTGGGCATGGTGCTGGCGCACCAATACCTCGGGCAACTCGACGCCCGCCTGCAAGACGCATTTGCCGCCAATACGTCCATCAAGCTTGCAGGCGGCGTGTCCTCGAAGGATGCCCGCACTCTAGCGCCGATGCTTCACTGCGACCCAGCGGTCATTGAGATGCAGCCAAAGGGCAGTTTCGCAGGGTACATTCGCGGCGTAACGCCAGAGGCGGCTTCACTACGCTTTCCGTTCGGCTATCTCGAAGCCAAAGATCGAATGACGACGCTCGAACGAACCGAGCTGCAAGATCGCATGCGCGAACGCTATGCGGTGCATCATAGCTCCCTTGAGGCTGGACTGCCGGAAAAGGAGGAGCCAGAGGACGCGACGTCTGCAGATTTGGAGTCGAAACCAAAACCAAAGCACACGCCCAAGCCCAAACCGGATGATGTCGATACTACGCCGGGCGAGAGCTGGTGAACGACGAATCCGCATCACGTGATGCGATGGGGCGGAGGTCGCGGTTACAACCCGCCTCAACCGGCAAACGTGTGTCACTCACGGACCGTGATTGGGTATGGTTGAGGCGCCTGGCTGAACATGGCCCGCTGAGTTCATCCTTCCTGCTGGTGTTTGTTGGAGATTTGCGTGTCAGCGAGAAACGAGCGCGTGAGCGTCTCACCGATCTCTTCAACGAAGACAACACGCCTCATGGCGGTGCGTATCTGACGAGGCCGCCTCAACAATTCCACACGCTCGATAGCCGGTACAATCAGCTCGTCTATGACCTCGCCCCTGCCGGAAAGCGGGCGCTCCGGGAGGTCAGTATTGTTCCATCGCGAAACGCCGGACCATGGCTACATCGCTACATGGTAAGTTCCATCACAGCGTCGATTGAGCTCGCGATCAACGCCCGGGATGATCTGCGCTTCATTCCGCAATCTGCCATTCTCAGTCGCGCTGAGACCGATCTTGAAACCACCGTCACTATTCCTGCCATGACGCGCTCGATCAAACTTATTCCTGATGCCTTATTTGGTATCGAACACCTGACCCCGAAGGGAAGTCGATTCCGTTTTTTCGTCGTTGAGGCAGACCGGGCCACTGAGCCGCTCAGTTCCGCGAACTTCAACCGCAAAAGTGCGCTTCGTAGTTTCCATGCTTATCATACCTACATTGGTGCGGGACGGTATCAGGAGCATTTGAAGCTCACTGCGCCGCTTCTCGTGCTGAATGTATCAAGCGATCCGGCACGTACACAAAAAACCGTTGCCCTTTATGAGCGCACGGTTTCTGATGGAATCAGCTATCAATTGTTCCAGTCCTGGGCTGCGTTTGCGCCGCCGTTTAGACCACCCGAACCGAATGCTGACTTGTTGCAAGGGGAGTGGCGACGCGCCGGGAAAGGTCCCTTCCGCATCGACAGGTTATGACGCACCGTCGAGATTGGCTGCAATGGTGAGGGTTGGCTCCGTCAGGATTGCATGCGCCATCGCCAACGCGTCGAAGATCAGCAGGTTACGCGGAGCCGGATCGTACCAGGCATGCGAGCGTGGCAGGCGCGGCTTCACGTCCGGGTATATGTCGGCGAGAGCAACGGCATACGCGAACCGGTTCTTACCGCTACGATTGATCGGAACGGATACATCATAGGCATAATTGTGTGACGCGATGGCGGCCAAGGTGGCTGTCAGTCGTCGCGCTTTCTTGCCTTTCTTCGAGTCGGTGCTGATCTTCTCGGTGACGATCATTGTGGGCTCATAGTCGTTGATCCATTGTTGCAGCGTCTCGGCAGCATGGACAGGGGACTCCCATGCCTTGCGTGAGACGCCCCATTCGACCAATTGTCCTTCGATCAGGACGACATAGCCGACACCGCGGGTAGCGGCAGCCACCGCCAGCAGCCTACGCGCCTCCATGTTGAGGGCGTTTAGCCTTCAAATTTCGTTTCAGTCGATGGATCGTGCGGACGCGATTAAAAGTGGCGGCATTGAGCCGGCGGTTTTTCGGCACCGAGATGACGCGCGCCTTGAGGGCTGCGCGCGCTTGCTTCATCTCTTCAGCGAATAGCGCATCGAAGTTGCGATCAAGAATGATCGCCAGGCCGCAAAGCTCTTCGAGGCTGGGCATCTGGTGCCCGCGCTCAAAATCGGACATGCGAGATTGTTGAATACCGAGCAAATGGGCGCAATCGCCCTGGGTGAGTCCGGCCTTACGTCTTGAAAGACGCAGATCGAACGCAAATTGGGTGGTCATATGATTTTGGTTATTGGCTAACGTGGTGAGTGTATAGCTGTCCCAAGTTCGTCACTAGACGTCCCGGTATCGTTGAGCGCGATACGACGGTGAGCGTCGAAGAAAAAACCACCAATGCAGCGGAAATGCCGAAGATCGGAAAGGTGAAACCTTTCCGTCCGTGACATACCTCCTTGGTGGTCCTTCAGATACAGCGACAGCGTTAGAGTTTTTCTTAGGCTGAGAATATCGGATCGGTCGTGCGGAATGCAAGACGACCCGTTATGCTGGCTGCGCATACGAGCTGACTTGAACCTATAATTGTACCGTGTGGAGAAGAATCCGGTATTGACCAGAAGCGAATGCTGTACCGGAATAAGAAACCACCCTCCATCGTGAGATGAAGGGCGGCCTGATCAATATTCGTCGGCTAACATGATGGTCAGCGCGCGGTGTGTAACATCTGGATCAGCTGGGTTGGGTGACCCCTGCTCCAGAGATCGATCATAGTAATCGATTTTCCAGAAAACCCGCTGATCATCGACGACGACGGCACCAAAATCGTGCTCTTCCCACGGGTCATTGTCCGCAGAAAAGTGATCAAAGGCGCGGATCGCTGATAGCAACCGGCAGACGGCTGCCTCACCAAGCGACTGAACGCCCACGGTTAGTAGTATTGATCCGTGGCCGATTCCGTTGCGTCGGAATTGATCGTTGAGCATGCGCACCTGCGCCGCTTCGGTTGAATTTGTCGACATTGCTTTCTCCTTTCGACGGGCGAGTCCGATGGGGCTCAGACACACCCGACGAAGACGAGAAAGCGGCGAAAGAACTTGTCTGCTGTCCAGTCTATGAAAGGAGGGGTATTCTGCCAGACGTCCCCGTATCGAGGAGGACGATATATCGGTCGAAGAGGGTTCGGGCCGTCTGGGATGGAAGCGCTAAAAACTAAACAATGGCGGGATGACCTTCGGAACTAACGATTTCACCCCCATCGGCATTGCCGACCGGCGGTATAACACGCTCGCTTTTGGCATCCGTCAGTCCGACCGGCTCTTGCATATGTATATCATCGGTCAGACCGGCACCGGGAAATCGACACTGCTCGCAAATTTGGCGCTGGCCGACGCCCGCGCAGGTCGAGGCTTCTGTCTAATTGAACCGCATGGAGATTTAGCGTCGGACCTGTCTCAGCGTCTTGGACTTGATCATCTGTACTGGGATGTCGCCGATGCTGCATCGCCCTATGGATACAACCCACTGTCTCATGTCTCGGCAGCATTACGGCCCATCGTGACCTCCGGCCTGATCGATACACTGAAGCGTCAATGGAGCGATGCCTGGGGCGCTCGAATGGAGCACTTGCTGCGCTACGCGATCCTCGCTTTACTCGCGCAGCCTGGGACTGATCTTCGTGACATCACCCGGCTCTTTTATGACAAGGCGTTTCGCTCGCATATCATTGCCCGGATTGATGATCCGCAAGTGTTGGAATTCTGGACCAAGGAATTCCCGAATATGAACTACAAAACCGCCGTCGATGGGGTTGCGCCGATTGCCAACAAACTCGGCGCGTTTCTGGCTCATCCAGTCATTCGAACCGCACTTTGTGAGCCTGCCGAACCTATCCGCTTTCGACGCTTGATGGATCAGCAAGGGAGCCTGATTGTGAATTTGGGAAAGGGCCGCCTCGGCGCGGACACCTCGAATGTCGTGGGCGGTTTATTATTGTCCAGCATCATGCACGCTGCCTTCTCTCGCTATGACTTGCCAGAGACGCAGCGCGCGCCGTTCTTCTTGTACGTCGATGAATTTCACTCGTTCTCGACGTCCGCCTTGGCGGGCATGTTATCCGAAGTGCGTAAGTACGGACTAGGCCTTGTCCTGGCGCACCAACACATTCAGCAAACCGACAATGATGTGTTTGAGGCCATCATGGGAAACGTGGGAACGATGATCGTGATGCGTATAGGTGCAACGGACGCGCCGATGTTCAGTCGCCAACTGGACGACATTCCACCACGCGATCTTATGAACCTACCAAACCACCGCGCCTATGTGAAATTGATGGTTGGCGGTCTGAAATCAAAGACCTTCTCGGCAGTACTGCATCCGCCTGCTATCTGAGTAGCCATATGGGGCCGTCTGGTCTGTATTTTCAGCCTGCGTATCATGGCCTCATATGGAAGACGATATGCTCGAAAAATACTTTGAAATTTGCCAGCAGGTCTACGAACAGATGGAGCGGGACGGCACTTGGCCGTGGGAATCCGATTCGCCAAATTCTGAGGATTTGGTAGAGTCCAAGGATAGTTCCGATGATTTATGAAAACGTGTTTTGGCTACGTTCGGGTATCGACCGCCAAGCAAGGCGAGGGCGTGTCGCTTGAAGCGCAACAAGAAGCGATCAGTGCCTTTGCGAGTCGCCATGGCATCATGATCACGAAGTGGTTCGAGGAGAGGGAAACCGCCGCCAAAAAGGGTCGTCCGATCTTCAATCGCATGGTCGCAGACCTGCGTCGCCGAAAGGCTGATGGTGTAATCATTCACAAGATCGACCGGTCGGCTCGCAACTTTGCCGATTGGGCCAAGATTGGCGACCTGGCTGATGCGGGCGTCGACATTCACTTTGCAAACGAAAGCCTGGACTTTCGTTCTCGTGGTGGTCGCCTCACGGCTGACATACAGGCAGTGATCGCTGCAGACTATATCCGCAATCTGCGGGAAGAAACGATCAAGGGAATGAACGGCCGCCTGAAACAAGGATTGTATCCGTTCAAAGCGCCAATTGGGTATCTCGACAATGGTGGCGGAAAACCGAAGACAATTGATCCGCTGACTGCACCAATGGTGCGTGAGGTATTTAGACGGTACGCGAGTGGAAACTACTCACTACATTCTCTGACCGCTGCAATGCGTGAGACGAAGTTTCGAAAAACGTGTGGCCGACCGCTCACAAAATCAAATGTCGCAAAAATGCTGACGAACCCATTTTATGTCGGACTCATACGCATCCAACGCTCCGGGAAAACCTACGAAGGTATCCACGAGCCGATAATATCACCATCTCTGTTCGATCAGGCTGAAGCCGTTCGTACCGGGCGTGACAACAAGAAAACCACAAAACACAGTCTGCTCTTTAGGGGGCTGTTCCGATGCGGCCATTGTCGCGGGACAATGATCGGCGAGCTCCAAAAGGGAAACGTCTATTATCGGTGCCACAAGAAAGGGTGCGCGACAAAATCAGTTCGAGAAGATCTTATGCAAGATCAGATCGGGAAGTTTCTCAGCCGTTTCACTTTAAACGACGCGCAGGCGCAGAAATTGCGGGCGCGGTTTATGAAGTCACTTTGCGGTATCAACAACGCGGAACGCCAAAAGGCGGCAGCTTTTGAGCTTGCTAAAATTGATGAACGGCTATCGCGCCTAGCTGACAAACTTATCGACGGCGTGATTGATGACGCGCTTTATGAGAAGAAGAAAGCGGCAATCCTTATGGATCGCCAACGCTGCCAAGAAGCCGTCGAAGAAGTGGGTAATCTCGACGCCAAAATCGCCAAGCTCGATAGATTCCTCGAACTCGCAAAAAGCCTTTATTTGCAATACCGATCCGCCTCTGACGATCAAAAACGCGAATTGCTGAATTTCGCATCCTCGAACCGCCAGGTGTTCGTGAAAGAACTAGTACTAGAGCCGTCCGATTGGTTGGCGTGCCTTCAAGATGGCCTGTCTGACTTACTTGGTGACCCAGACAGAGACAGTTCTCGAACTTTCGAACAGTTGCATAGTTTAAAAGAGGAGCCATCTGAAAGTGAGTGGGCAAATTGGGGTGTTTATCCGTAGGCGGAATGCGCTGCTTTCGTATCTGTCAGAGTCACTCTTTCTGCACGGTATTATTCCAGTCTACCGAGAATCAGCCAGATCGGCTAGAGCGGCCTTTAGAACCTGAAAACATATCTCCGCTGTTTGCTCATTCGGACTAAAACCTGACGACATTTGTTGATACGGATGGATGTAGTTGCGAAAATCCCGCAAAGCGTGACTGAATTTTTGAACATCCAGCTTAATGGCGTTGATGTCACGCGCAACGTCTATCAGTTGGGCCAGACTCCACTCATTCAGCGGGCGAACTTTTCCAGTTTTATCTTTCGGACTAGCTTGAGACTGATTGAATGACTGCGGCTTTTGTAGCGCAGTTCCAAGAAGGACTCCTTCTAGGACGCTTCCGCACATGAAAATGACGGACAATGATGCTTTAGAATTCAGCCCTTTCTCAATCTCTTTGATTCGCGCTTCCAGTATGCCTGTAACTACAGAGTCGAGATTTAGTTTTGCAAGATCCGGAAGTTCAATTTTGCGCTCAAGAAATTCAGCGGCGGTGTCTACTTTTGAGCTCGGCACCCCAGTCAGCCTTGCTGTGACTTCCCGGCACTTATTGTAGCGAAGGTTCTTTGTGTCGGACGCATGTTCGTATTCCCAGGCATCCAGCATTTCGTTCAGCACTTTTCCGACAATTTCGTCTGCCTCAATCTCCCAAAACGCACGTAGGCGGTTAGCTTTTGAATTCCCATTGAAGCTGTATTTATCGTGGTAGATGTCGACATTAGCCACATCCTGAATCGTCTGAGCAAAGCTAGCGTTCGTGAAATCTAGAACGTAACCCGAAGCCATATCAAAAAGATCTTCGAACCCTCGTTTCTCAATTGGCTTTAGTGTGCTCATAGGTATGTCTTTGTATTCTAATAGTTATAGCTGAATCAGCAAGCTAACCAAGAAATCCCCGACGACAACTAATCAATCAATCGCAGAAGATTGAGTCAGTTCTCGAGGCTGCAAGATGCTACTGGAAGCTGCAACCACCAAAATGGTACAATGGGATTATGTCAGCAGATCAATATCTCAGAGGGATTCTTGACCGAGAACGGGTCGACACCGGTCCATTTTCTCCGGTCAGGGGAGTAGTCCAGACACTTTCGCCCATGCTAAACCGTTGGGCCGGACAATATCTTCTCAGTATCAATCCAAGTGGTTCATTTGCGAAGGGTACAGCAAACCGGAGCGGGACAGATATTGATCTATTTCTTTCGCTCAGCAGCAATACTCCGGATACACTATCTGAGATTCGAAGCACTCTTAGAACCCAGGTCACAGGCAGTGGTTATGCGGTTCGGGACCAAAATGTCTCGCTTGGCATAAACGTTGGATCATACAAAGTTGATCTCGTACCTGCTAAGAGGCAAGGATCCTCCGGGAACGATCATAGTTTGTACAAAAGTCGTGCTCATACTTGGACAAAGACAAATGTTCAAACGCACATAACCGCTGTAGCTAACAGTGGACGTTGCGACGAAATCAGAATTTTGAAACTTTGGCGAGATCAAGAAGGACTCGATTTTCCGTCCATATTCTTAGAGCTCGCGATAATTAGAGCTCTCCATGGCCGGCGAATCGGAGACCTCTCGAACAACGTCTGGTCAGCATTTGTGTTCTTGCGCAACAACATCGCTAGTATGGCAGTTATTGATCCAGCGAATTCCGCGAATCACATTTCGGCGGATGTTAGCGTCGCAGAAAAGCAGAAGATTGCTAATGCAGCGCGATCGGCATTAGCAGCATCTAACTGGAGCCAGATAGTTGTATGAGTGAGTGGTCCCTAAATCAGCTCTTTAAGAGTTTGCACGCCAAGATCGACGAAGAGCTGAAAATTGCTCGCGAGGCACTCAAACACCCAGGCACAAAAGGCGGAGCCTCTGAAGCCGTATGGATAGGTTTGTTTGAAACATATCTACCACACCGATATCGTATCTGTAGTGGTCATGTTGTCGATAGCGAAGGTCAATTTAGCGATCAAATCGACCTGATTGTATTTGATCGACAATACTCACCATTCATTTTTGATTTCATGGGGGCAAACGTCGTTCCTGCCGAAAGCGTTTATGCTGTTTTCGAGGCCAAACAGGTGCTGAATTCGGAGCACGTCGCTTACGCGCGTGCCAAGATTAAATCTGTTAGAGATCTCTCACGAACAAGCATGCCAATCCCGACTGCGAACGGACTAGCTGACCCGAAAGAACCTGAACGCATCTTGGGTGGCGTCCTGACACTCGATAGTGATTGGAACCCCCCTATCGGTGGCGATGCATTGAAGAACGCTCTCACCACCAATTCGACAGCCTCGGATTCTTTGGACCTCGGCTGTATTTCTTCAGCGGGAATATTCTGCATAAATGAGAAAACTGACGACTATGAATTCAAGGCAAGTGATTGTGCTACGACTCTTCTGTTGCTCGAGCTCATCAAGCGGCTTCAATCCATGGCGACGGTCCCAATGATGGATATCGATGCGTACAGTAAATGGCTCGGCGACTAATTAGAGATCGTTTCCTCATTGGGTGAACTGACAGGAATGAGATTGAGTGAATCACTTTTGCTATAATTCAAATATGATTCAATGGAACAAGGTCACCTGGTACTCCCAGTTCTTCGCCATTTTTCTCGCGGCGATAATCTTTTCTCTGGGCTTTTATCTCGGCTCAGTGCGCCAGGATTCTTCGCATGCGGATGACGCCCCAAATGTGGACATCTCCTCAGCATCAAAAGCGCCTGTCAGATTTACCGGCCTTGAAATAGTAGAAAAAGACCTTCCCGAATTGCCTTCTAGTGAAGAGTGGCAAGCGTCACTGCAGGCTAACAATATCTTCAGGCCACGAATAGAAAGGGCAGCCGCATACGGAGATTTGGCAAAAAGATACTACTCAGCGGAAGACAACTGGCCGTATATTATTGAAATCCGAGACGCAGACATCACTGCCGACGGCATCCCTGAACAGATCGTCTCATTTGATGGTGGCGGCACGTATGGTGTGGAGAGGTATGAAATTGTGAGCGGAGACAAAATTATTGCAACAATTAGCTCACCTTCAGTTGGAAGAGGTGGAGTACTGGTTCCAAATCCTACTGGTAATGGCTTTTCCTTTATTTGGTATACAAACGGTATGTTCCCGAACGGTTTTTGCTGTCCTGTAGGCAAATTGGTTACACGGTTTGTTTATGCGCAAGGAGAGTTTAGAGCAGCGGAAGAGGCAGCCGAATACGAACAATTGATTTGGTAGTGACCTCAGTTGTCTGTCGATTCGTCAGCTTCTGCTTTCAAGATAAAAAAGCGCTCGGTCAGAAATCCGAGCCCCAAGATTAGCAGATAAGTCCAGGGTCCAATTTTCTCAAGCAGTTGAAGATAAAGTGGGGCGACAACAACAGTTGCAAATCCCAACGCAAACCCCCAAATTAGAGCGAACTTGATTGTGTTAAAAATTATTCCTCTCATGTTTTGATATTATCATATCATTTTTATCAGAACACTGAGTGTCGACCAAAAGTCGCGACCTGAATTAGAGTAATAAGCTTCCTATAGGGTTCATAAGGTGGAAACTGTCTGTCCAGACGGCCCGCTATGCCTATTTAGATTTGTGAGGACTCTCAGACCAGTCCTCGAACTTTTCGACGGCACAGGGATTTGCTCTATAAACTGGAAGGCATCACACAGCTCGAATGGTGCGCGGTCACCCTCTTGGTCTGCAGCCATTCTAGTGTGGTATGAATATCGAACAAGACGGCCCGGTATCCATCAGTCGAGTAAGGTTTCTCCACGTTTAGGTTTTGGTGCGACATTTGAGAAGTCGTTGAGATAGCGTGTGGCACGGACCTTTCTGGGTCTGTTTGATTTCGCGGGAATACCCATCTGCACAGCAAGGTTTCCTGGTAGTTCCAAAAATGAGCTAATTATTAATCGACCGGGATAGTCTTCGGAGGCTTTGCAGCGTGTAATCGCGACGTAAAACAGGCGTCGTTGTTCTTCGATATGTCGCGCAGTCTCGTCTTTGCCAGGAATAAGTTCGTCAATTTGGCTTGCGACAACAACAAGTTTGCTACTCAGCCCCTTTGATGAATGAAGACTCATGATGCGAACATGATCAATATCTTCCGGAATTTCGGGATTGGCGACCTCCTTTTGAAAGGTGCCCACAAAGTCGCTCAACCATACCGAAAATTCATCTGGTGTTGTTCCGGAATACGGTTCAGTTTCGGATAGGATGTCGGAGTAAATTTCTGAAAGTTCAAACAGATCTACTTTTGACTCGTCGTCAGTAGGAAAGCAGCTTTCAAATAATTTCTCTGGATCAGACTCCATCTGCTTACGGACCGCATCCATTTGATCCCTAAGCGTGTGATAGGCGGAGACTAGCGTAGTCACCCCCGTTATCTTGATAGCCTTATCAGCAGCAGCGTTGATTGCGTCTATAATCGAAATTTTGTTGGCCGAGGCGTATTGCTCAAGTAGGGCGTATTGTGGTGCTCGGTAGTTCGAGCCACCGGCTCCCAACAAGAAGCGCAAGCTGACTAAGTCGTTGGGAAAAGCCGCAAGCACCAGTTGCGAGTACGTGATTTGAGCAGTCTTCTTCTTGATGGATGATTCGCGGAAATAGGACCGCGTTGGAATATCCAACTTGTTGAGCTCATCTCTCAACTGGTATCCGATGAGTCTTCTGGGGGTGAGGATCAAAACATCCGCAGGCTCGAGCTTGGCGTCCGCTATAGCGCGAGCAACGACTTGGGGAATCCCTTTGATTTCATTATCGACTGATTTCCATTGAACAATATCTACAATTCCATCCTGATTGCCATCGAACGGTATCAACTCTCCAAGGGTTCGGTTCGGATTTTTTGCGATCAGTGATGATGCCATCCGAGTAACGGTTTTTGGGCATCTGCGACATTGATTAAATGGGACATCAGTATACGCACCATGTAGCTGGTCGACGCTTCGAATGCCATCAGGGTGGGCAAACTTAAATCCATAGATGGACTGATCATCATCCCCAACAATTACCAGGGACGCTGCATCGCCTCTGACTAGTTTGATGAACTCCTGTTCCGATTTATTCAGGTCTTGATATTCATCAACCAAAATGGCGTCATAGCGCCCAATAGCAGGAGATGCGGGGTTGTTGCGTAGGTAATCAATAGCGACAGGGATTACCTCTCCGACAAGCATTCCGCCGTGACGTTTCATCCAGTCAATTAGTTCTGTCTGAAAGGCTTCCTGAATTGGGTCTTTGACGTTCCCGGCTTCATCGGTCTGTAGAGTGGCCCAAGCCGCGAGGTATTGGTCTTTGAGCAACTTCTTGTTGTCGATATTTCCGAAACGAGGATCTTTAAGATCGCGCAGTGCAGGCGCAATTTCGTGATCCAAAATCATTCGGGGAGTTCGACCGGTGTGCTCAATCACCTGTGCTTGCATCAAGATTGACAGAGCATGACTATGGACTGTGTGAGCAATTACATCGGTAGATCCGTTTACCTCAAGTTTTGCGATGTCATCGCGCAAATCTTTGGCGGCGGTTCTTGTGAATGTGATGGCAAGGATTTTCTTGGGGTCTTGCCCTTCTTCGATAAGCCTAGAAATCCGGCGACCAATCGCGAACGACTTACCAGACCCAGGGCCGGCAACACTACGAACTACCTGTTCCTTGGTCGCGGCAAACGTGTGAGCGGGAGAACCGCCTTCTAATCCTTTATCCCAAGCCATAATCGTACATTGTACCTTCGGTTTTAAGTTTGTTGCAGATCAACCTCAAGTTTGTGGTATGTCAATGTCGACGAACAAGACTGTCGCGGGCCTTGCTTGCTATTGGATCAATGTGACTCGAACAGTATTGAATGCAGTATGCGCGGCTACTTTTGATAGATAGTTCAGGGTTCAATAATTTTGTATAATAGGAACCAATGCTAAAAAAGATTGATCTGATCGAAGAAGTGGGGCGCTTCAGGACTCTCACACAGAAAGCTCCCCATCTTTCAAAGCTCGCTCTCATCTACGCGCGCAATGGATATGGAAAGAGCACGGTTTGCGCGATCTTGAGATCAGCCACAAACAACGATCCGACAATAGTAAGAGCTAGACGTCGAATTCAGGCCAATAAGCCGTCACGGATACAAACGACCTGGGCGGGTGGTAGCGCTTCAACGTTTTCATCAGACAAGTGGAGTGCGTGGCCGGGAAAGGTCCATGTCTTTGATCAGGATTACGTTTCTCAGAATGTATTCATTGGAGAAAGTGTCACCAGAGAAAACAAGAGAAGTCTCCTTCCCGTTGTTTTAGGTGAAGCGGGAGTTGCTCTTGCGCAAAAGGTATCGGATCTCGACAAAGAACAAAGAGGTTTAGAACAGGACGAGAAAACCTACTCCAATCTAATTTCGGCTAAGTTTCCGGTAGCGTCATCGGTTGGCGTATTGAAATTCTGCTCTGCTGAAATTCCCGAAGACATCGACGCACGAATTGTTTCTGCCCAAAAAGAACTGGAGCTTGCTCGGCAAGCGACTGCGGTGACTGAACGTCGCGAACTACCTTCACTACGCATTTTATCGCTTACCGAAATCGAGGCTATGTTACAGCGCACGATCGACGATGTTGCTGCAGACGCGGTGACGCACGTGAAAGATCACATCGAAAAGCACAAGCTTGGACCGAACAGCCAGCAGTGGTTGAAGTACGGCTTTGACCACAACAAGGAAGAAACTTGCCCTTATTGCGACCAAGATGTCACGGGGCTTAAGATAATCGACGCTTACAAAGCTTATTTCAGCGAGTCGTATACCACCTTGAATGCAGAATGTGAGGCCGTTCTTGTTGCGCTCAAAAGCTTTAAGGCTAATCCAAATATATCGGACCGATGGGCCCAACTAAATAGGGAATTGGATTTCTGGAAGACAGTATGCGAGTTGCCTGTCGAACCCAGTCTGTCCTCTGAGGAGTTAGAGGAAATAGAGAGCGGCGTTGACGTGTTGATCGACACGATGGTTCAAAAAACTTCAAATCCCCTGGGCGTAGTATCCCTTGGCGAGTCGAGGGTAGTAGCGGAGAAACTGTACCAACTTATCGATAGTCTGAACGGCGAACTCGCTCAGTGTGCAGCTGCAATTCAATTGGCGCGAACTTCAGCATCCGCAAGTAACCTCCAAGAAGCAGGCCGAAAACTTCAATACCTTAAGGCGCTAAAAGGTAGAGGGGACGCTGAGGTTGCGGATTGGGCGACAAAATACGTCGCTGTAACGGAACGGAAAGCCGCCTTAGAAACCGAAAAGAAGGCAGAGCAAAAAAAGCTTCGCGAGTACGCAGAAAGCACAGTTGGAAGCCGACAGAAGGATATCAACAATCTTCTTTCTAATTTCGGCGCGAATTTCTCCGTAGTCGATACAAAGGCAAACTTCAAAGGCAGGGAGCCGAATGCGGAGTTCGCCATTGAAATATCAAAGTACAAAGTTATTGCTGGAGAAAAAAAAGCAGACGAGCCGAGCTTTGGAACGGTGTTAAGCTCGGGAGACAAGACAACGCTAGCGCTCGCTTTCTTTCTGTCTCAAGTTCTGGCTGATGCCGACCTAGCTTCGTCTGTTGTTGTGTTTGACGATCCATTCAATAGTCAGGATCTGAATAGACAATTTGAGACGACCAGCCAAATTAGAGCGCTTTCAGAGAAAGCGGCACAAACAATAGTGTTTTCTCATGATCCCCGCTTTCTCTTCATGATTGAGAAGGACTCAGACAGCGCGACAACTTGCACGCTTCAGCTTAGGTGCACAATTGAAGGTGATGGCTCTCTGACGCAGTGGAAATCTTCTGACACACTTAAAGCACTGTACGTGAGGCAGTCAGAGATCATTCGAGAATATGCGACGCACGGGAAGCCCTTGAAAGGGGAAAGTGAGAATTCTGTTCTGCAAGCCATTCGTCCATTTCTTGAAGACTACATTCGCGCAAGATTTCCCGGTCGTTTCGGCGACAAAGCAATGCTAGCTGAAATGATTGAAGCGATAACCGATGCAGGTTCTGACGACCCTTTATATACGTCCGTGTCGGATCTCACTTCTTTGAATGAGTATACGCGACCGAATATGCATGGTGGCGGAACGACGCCTGACGAAGACGCTTTAAGAGCACAATGTAGGAAGGTTGTTGGAATTATTGGCGCTTACTAGAAGAATCAATAAATACAGACCACTGACTAAATAGCTCTCTTCGTTTGGTCAGAAGGTCAGACCGCTGATAAGCGCGTTCAACCTGATTGCCGATTGTGTGGCCGAGTGCCCCCTCCTTCGTTTCCCAGTCCGCATTAGTTTCGTTTTCGGCCCAGGTGCGGAAGGTTGCCCGAAGTCCGTGCGGGCGGGCTGAA
>TARA_R110000803_G_scaffold158074_1_pt1 | contig 59603 bp, 61 predicted proteins | sample TARA_R110000803 | Tara Oceans TARA_R110000803 (sample SAMEA4397772) | marine metagenome | biome: Polar Biome; feature: [SRF] surface water layer (ENVO:00010504); material: water (ENVO:00002006), including particulate matter (ENVO:01000060) such as... | depth 5 m | reverse complement strand
ATCGGAGATTAAACAAGGTGTCTCGCTGAATGCTACATATCTACAAATGGGCAGCTCAGAAGTCATCGCGCCCCACGCCGCGCAAAACTTTCAAAGCGTCCTCATTCGAAAGGCAAGCCTCATTCCATCAAGCGGCAGTTCTTTTAACCGGCCTGAACTGAATTGAGGTCAGGACCGCACGCCCGTTTTAAACGCTGTGCGTCCTCACCAGACCAATTAGGAAGAGAGTCGCATAAAGCTTTAAACTGGGCTCGCGTTCGCTTTTGGCCAGACCAGTATTCGTGCGGCACAGGCGGCATCGGATCATCGCATTCAGCGCAATGGGCCGCCACCACGGCAAACACTTCCACGGCTTTGGAATAGGCATAATCGGATAATGCAACTCGCTCCGGACGCTCGGGCATTGGAAATCGGCAAACCGCCACAATCGGACCACTGTCAACCGAAGGCATCATTTCATGGGCTGTGACCCCATAGGTGTCCGCGCCTTCCCAGATAGCAAAACTATCAGCATGCGAACCGGGAAATTCTGGCGGTGCCGGGTGGATATTGTATGGCGTCAGTTTTAGCTTGGACAGCAAAGTTCGCGGCACAATAATATCGGTTACAAATGAGATCAGTCTCGCATTCCCGCCTGTTTGCTCCACCGCGTTCGCCAAATCCTCTGCGTTATAGGCTGCAAGAATTTGCAACTCCCGATTCCGCTCCAACAAGAATTCCTCAAAGAAGGGAACTTCGCGTGCGCCTGTTAATAGGATAATTGATCTCGTCATCGTTCAAATCCGGTTTTTCAACCCTTCCCGGCGGGTCTTGTGATCAAATAGCGTGCGGGCTTTCGCGAGCGCTCAGCAGTCTATTCTGCAAAATTTGCTCTATTCCTCTTAATGAAGGGTTTAGTCTATGATTATCGCCCCATTAGATTGGCGCACAGCGCATTCGCCAATTAAGGCGTTGGACGTGTGTGCAATGGCGTCCCGATGACAGTGATCGTTTTTCCGCCTGCTTCAAGCGCCGCCATATGTGCGGCCGTGTCGATCCCTTGAGCCAGTCCTGAGACGACTGTGATGTCTCGCTCTACGAGATGGCGCGCCAGGCGCGCTGCCCGCCTTTGGCCCTCTATGGAGGCCTTGCGGCTGCCGACAATGGCGACGGAGCGGGTTTCTGTCAGTTCCCATGCGCCGCGATAATAAAGCAGTTCGATGGGGTGGCGCGCCTCGCGTAGACGTTTGGGATAATCGCCTGCCTTATTCACCCGCACACCGAAGCGAGAAATGCCTGCGTCTTTAAACTTTTTGAGCACTTTACTGGCGGCCGCATCTGCAGTCTTGGGGTCTACGAAATCTGACGGCAGAGCAAGCCGATCAGCTCGAAATCTGTCGGCAAGTGATTTGAAGCTTGCACCTTTTTCGAGCCAGAGTGCTTCATACGCGCCAAGTTCCCGAAACGGCGAAACGGCCTGCAAAGCAGGCTCGAGATCTCTTGGTTTGAGTGCCAGGGACAAGACGTCACCTCCCCTCGTTAACGCGCTTTCTTAAGACCGTTCTTGACGCATATTCGCCTTTCGACAAGTGAAAGCCGGACAATGCGGAAAACATGCCGCATCGTCTTTTGTGAATCCGTGTTGTTTGTTCATGTATTGTTCTTTTTGGTTGACTTGTCAATGCCGTTCGCTCTTCTCGCGTTTTTCGATTGTGTACGGATCAGTCCAACATCCAGCTTGTCGCCCGCACGATCGGGGTGTCGAGGTCGACTTGAACGCCAAACGCGCCCCAGATTGGGGTTGGATGGGTGATACGGGTTTGCACATACATCTTCCTTAAAGACGGGTCGGTGAGTGCATCGGCTGAGAATACGAGCGCGGCTTGCTGCGCGATGAGGCGCAGATTGTCTGGCCGCTCGGATCGAAGTTTGTTGGCCAGCGTTTCTGTCTCTGGGATGTCGGTGGCGATTCGTTTGAGCTCTTCGTTGAAGACTTTTCGTACAGCCTCGTCGGACAATGCGCGCTGCAAGTCGAGCGCCATAATGTTACCAGAGCCCTCCCAAATCGCGTTGAGCGGGGAGGTCCTGAATAGCCGTGCCATGCCGGTCTCTTCGACGAATCCGACCCCGCCAAAACACTCCAAAGCTTCGCTCACAACATCTGGCTGCCGTTTACATATCCAGAACTTCGCAAGCGGCGTCAGCGCGCGGCTCAATGCGGCTTCGCGTTCATTGTCGGCACTGAGATCAAATCCCGCACCAACGCGCAGGGTTAGCGCGATCGCCGCTTCACTCTCGAGGGCGAGATCGGCGATCACACCGCGCATGAGGGGTTGGTCAATCAGGGTCTTCTGAAAGGCTGTTCTCTGACTGACATGAAACGCCGCCCGGCAGACAGCCTGACGCATGCCGGCCGCCGACCCTATCATGCAGTCATAGCGCGTGTGGTGCGCCATCTGGATAATGGTTGCAATCCCGCGGCCAGGCGCGCCGATCCGCCTTGCATAGGCGCTGCGATACTCAATCTCAGATGAAGCATTGGAGCGATCGCCCATCTTGTCTTTCAGGCGTTGTATCTCGATTTGGTTGCGTGAGCCGTCTGGGCGCCAGCGCGGCGCCAGAAAGCAAGACAAACCACCTTCTTCATAGGCCAGCGTCAAAAACGCGTCGCACATTGGGGCCGAGCAAAACCATTTATGCCCGACCAGTTCGACTTCGTCATCTGAGAGCGCATGCGCGCGCGTCGTATTCGCGCGCAGGTCGGATCCGCCTTGTTTCTCGGTCATCGCCATGCCGATGGTCGCCGCCGATTTATGTTCTATCGGCATAGCGTTCGGGTCATAGTCTGGCGTGCGAGCGCTCTCGGCCCAACCGTTCGCCCAGTCGGCTCGCCTCAGGATCGGTTGGGCTGCATAGGTCATAGACATGGGGCAGGTCACGCCGCTATCGGCCCAGCTCATCATGTAAAGGAGCGCCGCATGGGCGATCTGCCCGCCTGCTGGATGGGTCCAGGCGCGCGAGGATACCCCGCCCTGGAGGCCTATTTTCATCAGCTGATGATATGCCGGGTGAAACTCGACCTCGTCGATGCGTTCGCCCTGCGCGTTGAACGCCTTGAGGCGAGGCGGGTTTTCATTCGCCTGCGGGCCAAGCTCCCGGGTTTGCAGCGCCCCGACCGCTTTGCCAAAAGTGTCGAGATGGGACATATGGCGGCTTGCAGTGTTGGGCTCATTGCGGTCTGCGTCGCACCTTGCATAGGCCGCCATGAGCGGCTCAGCCAGGGCCGGATCTTGCAGAAGATCAAGATCGCCAGGCGGTCTTGGTTGATTGGCGACCTCGTGTGTCGCGAGTTCGGATCGGGGTTTGTACATGGGATTCAGAATAGCAAATTTGGAGCGCGCCGTCGCTCGACGATTTGTCCCGCCTTACGCTTCTTGCTTGGTCGCTGTGTAAAGCGAGATAGATCCCGTGGGGGTCAGCGTGACACTGCGTTCTTGGACATTTGAGAAACCAGCATTCAACATGAAGTCCGGTAATCGGCCATCTTATTGGCTCGCGTATCGTCAAAGCCATCTGTCAGACGCACGAGATTGAAGGCGAGTTTCATAAAAACGGAACGCTGCCGACCATAATCCGCGATCAATAGCATGCCGCCAGGTTTCAACAGGCGAAAGGCGTTCGCGAGAATGCTCTTTTTTACTGGGATCGGGCATTGGTGGAGAACAAGACTGGTTAAAACTTTGTCAGCAGTTCCTGGCGCAAGCTGATCATCGATTTCGGCATCCCCCAATGCAGTTATAAACTCTAAATCGGTGCCAGCTTTCGCCGCTTTCTTTTCAGCGATGAGCCGAATGTCCGGATCCGGATCAAGGGCGATCATGCGGACGCCTGGGCGCTTGGTTTTGATCAGGATCGCCATGCTCGCTGTCCCGGCGCCGATATCGACAATGGTTTCCCCATTTTCGGGCGCGAGCGCTGCCAATAGCTTTGCGCGCCATTGTTTCTCGCGGGTCAGCAGCGCGATGACATGGTCATAAAGACCGATCGAACCGCGAGGGCCGAGAGCAGGGGTGAAATCAGGGGTCGGGGACTTTGTCATGGAGCGGTTTTAGGGCTGCGAAGCCGTGACAGTCTTGAACGTTTCAACGGCCAGGAACGCGCGGTCTCTGCAGCGTCCAGTGTAATGATTGAGGGAACGCGCCGTCTAAGCCGTATCAGCTCTTAGAATCAGCTCTTAGACTGCTTGCGTCTCATTCGCGGCAGCCTTCGACCCAAACACATTGGAGGATTTTGCCCATGAGACGCTCAACGGTATCCCGCATGGCATTGTCGCGGCCATGCTCGCAGATTAAACAAACCGTGCTGGCGCTGCCGGCGCGCTATCGTATCGCCAGGGCCGCCCTGCTTGGGGTCGCCACGATAAGTATCTTAGCCATTCCAGCTGCGGCACAGATCAATCTCTATGATAGCGAAGATGTCACGATTGATGTCGGTCTTGACGCAGCCACAGCGGCTTTCGCACAGAGTAATCCCTGGTTTGGCGAGCCAGAGGCCAATATCGGCGTCGACACGAACAGTTGGGCCGAATTCGCGATTGAGCCCCAGCTATATCTGACCCTGAAAAATGTATTGGGCGGTGAGGTCTCAGCTGGCATATCTGGCGTCGCGACCAAGACTTATGGTGAGAGCGCAGACGGCTTCGCTGCAGGGATCGACGATCCGGGCAAGGCCACCCTCGAAAAACTCTATGTCGGATGGAAAACCGATCTCGGCGGAGATGATTTCTTTGAAATTGTCGGGGGTGACTTCGATTATGAAATCGGCACCGGTTTCCTGATCAAGGACGGTGGGCGCGATGGCGGCGATCGGGGAGGCTTCTATCTCGGCGCCCGGTCTGCTTCTCGCAGCAGCGGCCTGGTTCGCCTTCAAAAAGGCGAGCTTCTGCTCGAAGGCTTCTGGCTCGGCAACAATCCCGGCCGCGGCGGCATCAAGGCGCATGTCGGTGGTGTTAACGCCGAGTACGATGTCTCCGAGCGCGCTTCAATTGGTGCGACCTATATCGAGGTCGCTCATTTCGATGACCCGGTGACGGCGAACACGGCCGAAGAGCTGAAAACCTATGATGTGCGCGCCGCAGTCAATGTCACTGATCGTTTCACCTTATCAGGAGAATACGCTCTGCAGGACGGGGCCAGTTTCTATGAAGGCAATGGCTGGTATCTCCAAGGCGACTACGCCATGGAAGACCTGCGCTTCGAGCCGACACTCACCTATCGTTATGCGGTTGTCACCGGCGACGATCCAACAACGCCTCAGAATGAGGAATTTGTGCCGCTCGCCTATGGTTTCACCGATTATGGCCAATGGTATCAGGGCGAGATTACCGGCAATTGGATTTTCGGAAACTCTAACCAGAAAACTCATATGATCAAAGGCTCCGCCACGCTGACGGACTCAGTGTCGGTGACTGCGTCCTGGCTGAACTTCACACTGGATGAACCTGGTCAGATCGGGGTGAGCGATGAGGCTTTCGGCGACGAGATTGATGTTTTCTTGGACTGGCAAGCGACCGACCGGCTGTTCTTGTCAGCCGTCGCTGCCGTGATGATCCCGGGCGACGGCGCTGAGCAGTTTACCGGCGGCGACAAGACCTGGTCTCACATCATGTTCTACGCATCCGTCGCGTTCTGAAAGAGGGGTTAAAGACATGTCCGATACGCTCCAAACGAAAGACACGCCGGCCTCTTCGAAGGGCTTCAAGTTTCCAACCGCTTATACAATCCTGTTCGCGCTGATCGCTTTGGTGGCCCTTGGCACCTGGTTTGTTCCGGCCGGGCAATATGAGCGTGTTGAAAACACTGAGCTTGGCCGCGAAGTCCCGGTCCCTGGAACATACGAAACTGTCGACGCTAACCCGCAAGGACTTGTCGATATTTTTCTCGCTCCGATTGGCGGGTTCTATAATCCAGACAGCTATGAAGCGCAGGCGATCGATGTCGCGCTTTTCGTTATCATCATTGGTGGTTTTCTCGGCGTCGTAACCCGAACCGGCGCCATTGATCACGCGATCGAGCGCGCCATGTCGGCCTTGAAGGGACGGGAGATCTGGATGATCCCGATCCTGATGGCCTTCTTCGCCGCAGGCGGTACGACCTATGGCATGGCCGAGGAATCGCTTGCCTTCTACGGGCTCCTGATCCCGGTCATGCTCGCGGCGCGGTTTGACGCGGTCGTCGCCGTCGCGGTGATCCTTCTTGGCGCGGGGGTCGGCGTCCTCGGGTCGACGATTAATCCGTTCGCAACCGTCATCGCTTCTAACGCCGCCGGGGTTCCGTTTACCGACGGCCTGGGCTTGCGGCTCTTCATTCTCGTGACCGGTTGGGCGATATGTTCGGCCTATGTGATGCGCTACGCACTTAAGGTGAGAGCGAACCCCTCCAAATCGATCATTGCCGACAAGTCAGATGAAATCGCTGGCCGGTTCAAGGGCGATGGTCACGATCCGAATGCGCCGCTTTCAAGATCACAAATTCTCACCCTGATCATATTTGCTGCGACCTTTGCCATCATGATTTGGGGTGTCTCTTCACAAGGCTGGTGGATGGACAAGATGTCTGCTCTGTTTATTGCCGCTTCCATCCTTGTTGGCGTTGCCGGCTGGATGGGAGAGGAAGGCTTCATCGACGCATTCATGGCAGGTGCAAAAGATCTGCTCGGCGTCGCTCTTATCATTGGCATCGCGCGCGGGATCGTCGTGATCATGGATGCCGGTAAGATGACCGATACGATCCTGCATGCGGGCGAAGGCGCCCTGAGCGGGCTTGGCCCGATCGGCTTCATCAATACTATGTTTGGAATTGAGCTCGGTCTCTCTTTCCTGGTGCCGTCATCTTCCGGACTCGCGGTTTTGAGTATGCCGATCATGGCCCCCCTTGCTGATTTTTCTGATGTCGACCGCTCGCTTGTTGTCACTGCCTATCAATCGGCCAACGGGCTTGTGAACCTAATCAATCCGACCTTTGCCGTTGTCATGGGTGCCCTTGCGATTGGCGGGGTGCCGTATCAGCGCTGGCTGCGCTTCATGTGGCCGCTTCTGCTCGCGCTCGTCATTCTGATCATGGGGTCGCTCAGTATTGCGACCCTGCTCAACTGAGCGTGGCGGCGCCAATTCCATTGCAAGCCACGCTTCATCTCAAACCGCCCGTGAAAGGACACTTCTTATGACAGGCTTCGGTGTACATTCCGAAATCGGAAAACTGCGCAAAGTCATTACCTGCCAGCCCGGCCTTGCGCATTCGAGGCTGACGCCGGCCAATGCCGACGCTTTGCTTTATGATGACGTCCTCTGGGTTCAGGAGGCGAAGACCGATCATGCTGATTTTCGCATGAAGATGAGCAATCGCGGGGTTGAAGTCTATGAGTTTCACGATCTGCTGAGTGAGATTGTCGCGATGCCGGAAGCGCGCGACTGGATCCTCGATCGGCGGATTACCGAAGACCAGGTTGGCGTTGGCATGCTTGAGGATTTGCGGGCCTGGCTGTCTGAACTCGCCCCCTATCAATTGGCGGTGTTTCTGGTCGGCGGGATCGCAGTTCATGATCTGCCGTTTAAGGCCAAAGACATGTTTGGCAGCTATTTGGGGCCCGATGGTTTTGTGATTCCGCCGCTCCCCAATACGCAGTTTCCGCGCGATAATAGTAGCTGGATCGGCAATGGCCTGACGTTAAATCCGATGTTCTGGCCAGCCAGACGGCCTGAAACCCTGCTGGTGGCCGCCGTCTACAAATTTCACCCTGCCTTTTCAGGCGGTGACTTCAAAGTCTGGTGGGGCGATCCGGATACCGATCACGGCCCGGCGACGCTGGAGGGCGGCGATGTCATGCCATGGGGCAATGGCACTGTGCTGATCGGCATGGGCGAGCGCACCTCGCCGCAGGCCGTTGGGCAGGTGGCGCGCGCCCTGTTTAAAAACGAAGCGGCAACGCAGGTCATTGCTTGCCAAATGCCGCGAGCCCGCAGCGCCATGCATCTCGATACGGTTTTCTCTCACTGCGACCGCGATGTCGCCACCGCCTTTGTCGAGGTCTGCGATCAGATTCAATGCTATACGCTGCGCCCTTGCGACAAGCCTGATCGTGTCTGTGTCGAGCAAGAAACGCGGCACCTGTTTGCGATTGCGGCCGAGGCTCTGGGGCTCAAAAAACTTAACATCGTTCAGACTGGCGGGGATGCCTACAATCAGGAGCGAGAGCAGTGGGATGATGGCAATAATGTCGTCGCCCTCGAGCCTGGCGTGGTTGTCGCTTATGATCGCAACACCTCGACCAACACGTTGCTGCGCAAAGCCGGTATCGAAGTGATCACAATCCGGGGGTCTGAGCTTGGGCGCGGCCGGGGCGGCGGTCATTGCATGACCTGTCCGGTCTGGCGCGACCCAGTCGATTTTTAGAGTTCAATTGCTGAACCCAAATTTAAGTAAGGACATATGATGGCTTATAATCTTCAAGGGCGCAGTTTCCTGAAACTGCTCGACTTTGATCAACGCGCCGTACGCTATTTGCTGGATCTTTCGCGGGATCTGAAGCGGGCGAAATATTCAGGTATTGAGCATCAAAGCCTGAAGGGCAAAAACATCTGCCTGATCTTCGAGAAGGCTTCGACGCGCACCATGTGCGCCTTCGAGGTCGCGTCTATGGATCAGGGGGCAGGGGTCACCTACCTTGGGCCGTCGGGGTCGCACATTGGCAAAAAGGAATCGATCAAGGATACAGCTCGCGTGCTCGGGCGCATGTATGACGCCATCGAATATCGCGGGTTCTCGCAAGACATTGTCGAGACGCTGGCAGAGTATTCGGGCGTGCCGGTGTTTAATGGCCTGACCGACGAATGGCACCCGACCCAAATGCTGGCTGATCTGATGACGATGCGCGAGCATGCTGACAAACCGCTCACCGATATCTCTTACGCTTTTGTCGGCGACGCCCGAAGCAATATGGGTCATTCCTTGATGGTCGCAGGCTGTCTGATGGGCATGGATGTCCGTATCGGCGCGCCGCGTGAGAACTGGCCTGGCGAGGAATATTTGAGCGCGGCAAAAGCTCTGGCCGCTTCGTCGGGCGCGCGGCTGACGCTAACCGAAGATGCTCAAGAGGCGGTGAAAGGGTGTGATTTCATAAACACCGATGTCTGGGTCTCGATGGGCGAACCGGACAGTGTTTGGCAAGAGCGGATAAAACTGCTCAAGCCCTATCAGGTCAATACTGATTTGATGGCGGCGACGGGTAAGGCGACCACCAAATTCATGCACTGTCTTCCAGCTTTTCATAACGCCGAAACCGAAATTGGCCGCGAGATGCTCAGCAAATTCGGAATCGCAGAAATGGAGGTGACGGAAGAGGTTTTTGAATCGCCTGCCGGTATTCAATTCGAGCAGGCAGAGAACCGGCTACACACGATCAAGGCGATACTCGTCGCGACGCTGGGGGGTTAGACAATGCGAATTGTCGTTGCTCTTGGTGGAAATGCGCTGCTGAAACGCGGCGAACCCCTGACCGTCGCCAACCAGCGCGCGAATGTAAAAATTGCGGCAAGCGCGTTAGCGCCTCTGGCACGTGACCATGAGCTCATTATCTCTCATGGCAATGGCCCTCAGGTCGGCCTGTTGGCCCTGCAAGGCGCGGCCTACAAACCGGATGAAGCCTTTCCTCTGGATGTGCTCGGGGCCGAGACGGAAGGTATGATCGGATATGTCATCGAGCGTGAACTGCGCAATTTGCTGCCAGAGCGCAAAGAAGTCGCCACGCTGCTGACAATGATTGAAGTTGACGCCTCTGATCCAGCCTTCGAAAGCCCGAGCAAGTTTGTTGGACCCATCTATTCCCGGGACGAAGCGGAGCGTCTCGCGGCACAGAAGGGTTGGTCGGTGAAAGCCGATGGCAAGGATTGGCGCCGCGTTGTGCCATCGCCGGCGCCGCGGCGAATTCTCGAGCTTGAACCTATTCGATGGGTGCTGGATCGCGGTGCGGTGGTCATTTGTGCGGGCGGCGGTGGAATCCCGACGCAGCGCACCGGCACAGGCGCTCTTCAGGGGATCGAGGCTGTGATTGATAAGGACTTTGCCAGCGAGTTGCTTGCGCGCGAGCTGGGCGCTGATCTGTTCGTGATGGCGACAGATGTCGATGGGGTTTACACCGACTGGGGCAAGTCTTCGCAGCGGCGCATTCTTGAAGCTTCGCCCGATGCACTTAACGCCTATGAGTTTCCTGCGGGATCGATGGGGCCGAAGGTCACCGCAGCAAGCTCTTTTGCGCGCCAAACCGGCGCCAGAGCAGCAATAGGGGCGCTAAAAGATATCGAAGCGATCGTTGCCGGCGCAGCTGGCACGATTGTTAGCAAGTCAATCCATGGCATCAGCGAAGTGTCTGAGTGATGCGTTCGGATGTCGTTACAAAATCTGTTCGCGGCGCGCTGCCAAAGCTTCTGCTTCCGGAGGCGTTCGCGATAGAAGTAACCGCCTCGGATGCTGATATTGACGCCTTCAATCACGTCAATAATGCGGTGTACCTGAAATGGATGAATGACTGCGCGTCGGCGCACTCGGCTGCAGTGGGGCTGCCCGCGGAGGCGTGTGTCACGCTCGACCGCGGAATGGCGGTTCGGGAAACAAAATTGCTCTATCAGCATCCCGCGCGCCTCGGCGATGAGGTCATTATTGCCAACTGGGTGACACAAAACGATGGACGATTAAGAGCCAGCCGGGCGTTTCAGATCCTGCGGCGTTCTGATGACACGACGCTTTTGCTGGGCGCATCCAATTATGCCTGCATCGCGCTCTCCACGGGTAGACCGGTTCGCATGCCAGATATTTTCCGCGACAAATATCGGGTTGATCAACATGTGGAACGCCAGCTCTTAGCAGATGCTGATTTGCGCTCTAGACTCCTGTTTTAGTGACACTATCGATTGTCCGAACACCTATTCAGAAGGCCCGTTGCCATGCTCACAGAAACCGAAAAAGATCTATGTGCGTCTCGCCCGAACAGCGTGAGCTATGACCGTGTCGAGGACCTCCACTTTCTCGGAAACTATGTGCGCCGTCTGCCGGTGAATATGGCCCGTATGATGGAGAATGCGCATGATTGGGAGCATCTTCCTTATGTTCACGCCTCGTCATTCGCGTCGATCGATCTGATCAGCAAGGGCCCCTGGGGGTGGCGCGCAAAGATCGGACTTCCTGGCGGCGATGATTATCAGCTTTTGGACCTCATCATTGATGAGACCAGACACTATTGGGTATCCACGGTGTTTTCCGGAATGGGAACAGGGACCGAAATCCATACGCAGGCGACAGAACTCTCTGGCGATGAGATAGAAGTCGATGTCCGGTTCTATTTACCCGAAGCGCCTGCGGACAAGACCGTTGCCGACTTCGTTCTGAAGTATCTGACAGATCAGTATCGCGTTTTGTACGATGAAGACCTTGGCTTAATGTCAGGGCGACAATCTGCGTTGGATGATCGGATAGCGCGGCGCGATGAACCGCCAGGTCTAGCGTCCGTTTTGGTGGGGGATGTATCTGAGCTGGACCCGCTCGGAACTCATTTGGTTGAGACGCAAGCTGGTCGTTTCTGTGTGCGGCGATGGCGCGATGAGTGGATCGTTCATAGCGCCATCTGCCCTCACATGCTCGGCCCCCTAAATGAGGCCAAACTTGATGAACGCGGCAACATCACCTGCCCATGGCACGGTTACAGGTTTGATGTTGCCACGGGTCAAAACATCGACGGAAAGTGCAATGACCTAGCGCAAGCACCGCGACTGATAGAACGCAACGGCAAGCTCTATTTTGACTGAACCTCAGGGTGCGCATAAGCATTTGAAGTGAGTGCGAAATGGGAAGTCTCACATTTTCCGGATCGAGTACGAAACCATATGCTCGCGCTAAAATCCGTGGTGTTCTTTGCTTGGTCAGCAATCGCGTTTTCACGCGCGCTGAAAGTGACCGAGGATCATCCAGGCGCCGATCGCGACAAATCCCAAGCCCGCAATCATTTTCAATGGCAGCATGCTTAGCCAGCGCTCTGCGGCGGCTCCTAACATGACGGCGATCGCCGTAGAAGCGGTCAATGCGGCAGTGGCGGCAAAGAACACAAACCATTTGTTCCGATCGCCGTCCGATGCAAATAGCAACGTCGCCAGCTGGGTCTTGTCTTCCAGCTCAGCCAAGAAAACGGTTACAAACACTGTGAAGAAGGCTGTCATTTTACGCTTGTTCCCTAATGGCGTGATTGATCGCGTCAGCTAGGGTGACGGGCAGTTACAGCGATTTCTGGTTTTACCGGAAGGGCGCAGCGACACACGATCATTCCTCGGTTTTGCCGTCAATGAGCTGCAGCACGCCCAGATCATTCTCCAGGGGCTGGCCGGCCTGCGCCCAGGTCTCAAACCCTTCATGAGCGACAACGCTTTGGTATCCTTGCGCATCGAGCGCTTTTTTGACGAGCGCTGCTCGACTTCCGGTCTTGCAGTAAACAATGATTTCGGTTTCCGCGTCGCGTACTTTTTCGGCGACTTCAAATTCGACTCGGCCGCGTGGGATCCAGATCGCATCCGGAATATGCCCAAGTTCGTATTCGTTTTCGGTTCGCACATCGATCAATATCAGGTCAGGATTTTCGGTCCTTCGCTCCTGAACATATGTGTTCCCAACAAATTCGATCCCATCTTTCGCCGCTTCGACAACCGCTTCGCGGGTCATGGGTTCATCTGCATATGCGGCTGCTCCAAAAATGGCGAGCGCGGAAACAGTTAGTATATTTTTGATCATTTATACCTCCTTGGATTGTTCTTTTATATTATTGGGGCGCGCGAACCCATTAGAGCACGCGTTTGATCTCGGTATAAGCACCTCTTGTCATTACGGTGAGGTTCACACTGACATCACTTCTATTGCGCCAGAACCAGCCATGGGATCCATCGAAGTCAGCCGTCAGGTTGCCGCTGTCGCCAGTCTCGGCACGGCCACGTCTATAGCTGGTCGACTCGCCGCGCCTGCCGTCTCCATGGAGATCAGAATTCAAGTGGCCGGCATCGACCAACCACGCATAGTCCGCCGTCGCTCCCGTATCCATAACGAGCTTAACTTCCGCCGCCTCGCCGGGGGCGAGAGTGAGCGTGATCTCATCTTTCCAGGCAGGCAACTCTTCGACCTGAACGGGTGAAGCGGTGTCTATGTCCGTTTCCCCTGCGACATCCTCGTTTGACGGCTGAGAAACAATCCTCGGATCCGCAACGATCGAAACTGGCGAGGATCCGGCTGCCTCATCAGCTGCTGCTTCCGCAGCAAGCTGTTGTTTGATCTCACCCATTTCCGTCAGCCCTAGGACGCCGCCGATACCGGTTGGATCGATGGCATACTCAGCGGGCAAAACAGCGGTGATCAGGAGGGCAACAGCCGCAGCGATTGCGATCAGAGTAGACCTTATGAGTTGGCGCGTAGACGGTAATTCTGCGCGCGTCGGCATATCGGTATTGTACATAAGTGTGTCCTCCTAGACGACGAAATAGCCCGTCAGCTGATAGCCGATCAGCAGGAAGCCTGCGGCCATCATGACGGTGTTTGCGGTGTAGGCATGCTTCAGAAAGCTCGGTGTCTTACGCCAGACGCCCATAACGATCAGAATCGCCCCAAGCGCCAGCAATTGTCCGACCTCAACGCCAACATTGAAGGCCAGCAGATTGGGTAGAAGACCATCGGGAGAAATTTCATAGTCGAGGATCTTGGATGACAATCCAAACCCGTGAAAAAATCCGAAGATCAATGTCGCCGCTTTGGTGTTGGGCTGCACGCCGAACCAGCGCTGATAGGCACCCATATTGTCGAGTGCCTTATAGACGATGGACAGCCCTATAATGGCATCTATCAGATAGCTGTTGATGCCGAAATTGAAATAGACACCAGCGAGCATTGTCGTTGAATGACCGATGGCGAACAGGCTCACATAAATGCCAATGTCCTTCATCTTGTAGAGGAAGAAAATCACACCCAGCAGAAACAGTATGTGATCGTATCCCGTCACCATATGCTTCGCACCAAGATACAGAAACGAGATTAGATTTACGCCCGTAATCTCCTGAATATATCCCTTGTCGCCTTCTGCAACCGCGTGGGCGAAAGCTTCGCCCGACATCATACAAATCAGAAAAATGAACAGTAATGCTTGCAGAGCCCGTTGCGTCGGGCGGGCTAGAACCTTTGTTTTTACCAAATCAGGAGACATCATCGATCTCCCCTTGCGTTTCATGCGCTCGCAACGTGTCACGTTTGCATGACCTGTAGAGGATCTTGCGCGGCGACTCCGCGCTCTTGAGCGCGGAAACCGGGAGCCGGCCGCACTCAGCTTCGAGCAGCGCTGACTGTTCTGAGGTCAACGGTTTGAAAGCATCTCCCATGGAAGCGCAGGCGCTCAGCGAAAAAATTACAACAAATAGCGCATATATTCGCATGTTTAGTGTCCTTGTTCGAAAGTGATGCCGAAGCGTCCAGCGAGCCAGACAGCAGCGAGATAAAAACAAATGGTGATAAAGGACGCCGCCTGCAAAGAGATCCAGAAATTGACCCCTTTCTCCATCAATCCCGGCAGGATGAGAAAGAATGGCAGGCTCGGAATGACATACCAGAGCGTTGCTCGGGCATGAGCCGCGACCTGCGGAATGTCTCCGCCGGTGTCCCGCCACAGCCAGATGATGGCCATGAGCGAAATCAGCGGCAGAGAAGCGATCAACCCGCCTAGCCCCGGATAGCGCCTTGCAATCTCGGAGATCACCGCGATCAGGGTGCCGGATAGTACAGCCTTGAAGATGAAGTAGCTCATGACCTTACTCCGCTGGGGTAAGGGCCGCGTCGTCCCTTATTTCAGCTGACCGCAATTCGCGGGCATGAATAATGCGGTAGAGCGCGGGCAACACCAGCAGGGTCAACAGAGTGGCTGATATGATGCCGCCAATGACGACGGTCGCCAATGGGCGCTGGACTTCACTACCGAGACCAACATTGAGCGCCATCGGGACAAATCCCAAACTGGCAACAAGCGCGGTCATCAGCACGGGCCGCAATCTCTGTAGCGCGCCTTCAAAAATGGCGTCATCCAATGTTGCGCCATCTTCGCGTTTTTGCCGGATAAAGCTGAGCATGACGACACCATTGAGCACCGCGATGCCCGATAGAGCGATGAAGCCGACGCCGGCTGAAATCGAGAGCGGCAGATCACGCAGGGCGAGCGCGGCAACGCCGCCTGTCAGAGCCAACGGCACGCCGGTAAAGACAATGCCAGCATCCCGGAATGACCCGAATAGCATCAGCAGAAGCCCGAATATTGTTAGCAATGCAATTGGCACAACGATGGTCAGGCGTTGACTTGCGGACACAAGCTGTTCCCAGGTCCCGCCATATTCGACCCAGTAACCGGGCGGTAGTTCGGCATCCAGCGCCATGCGTGACTGAAGGTCTGTGATGAATGATCCAAGGTCGCGGTCTCGCACATTGGCGGTCACCGTCAGTTTGCGTTTGCCATTCTCCCGGCTGATCTGATTGGGCCCTGGCGCAATGTCTACTCGGGCCACTTCCGAAAGCGGCACGAACATCGGGCCATTTTCCGACCGGCGGCTTTCCGGGAGGGGCACCGGCAGGCGTTCGATCGCAGCGACATCGGTGCGCAGATGTTCAGGGAAACGAACAACGATATCAAAGCGTCTATCGCCTTCGAAATACCGACCCGCCACTTCGCCGCCGAGTGCGATTCCCGCTACGCGTTGGACATCGCCAACATCCAGTCCGAAGCGTGAGAGCGCGTCCCGATCAGGATGAATTGACAGGATCGGTAGTCCCGTGACCTGTTCATACTGCACGTCGGCCGCGCCTGGAACATTTGCAACAATGCCCTCAACTGTTTCAGCAAGCTCTGCCAACGTGTCGAGATCATCGCCGTAGAGCTTTATGGCGACATCAGCCCGGACACCTGAAATCAGCTCATTGAACCGCATCTCGATCGGCTGGGTGATTTCGTATTTGCTTCCAGGAATGGACTCCACGGCGGCCTGCAGTTCGGCGACGAAGTCTGGTTTCGGCTTGCGCGGATCAGGCCAGTCCTTGCGCGGTTTCAGAATGATAAATGTGTCGGCCACGCTTGGCGGCACCGGATCGGTCGCAATTTCAGGCGTCCCGATCTTGGCAAAGACGCGCTCGACCTCTGGCAACTCCTTGATCTTGCGCTCAAGCATTTCCTGCATGTCGATGGCCTGAGTAAGGCTGGTGCCAGGAATACGCAGAGCGTGCAGCGCGATATCGCCTTCATCCAGGTTCGGAATAAACTCCGAACCGAGTTTGGTCGCGCCCCATCCGGCAAAGCCGACAAGCACCAATGCAAAGATGATGATGGCATAGCGCGCCTGAAGCGCGAGGCGCAGCGCCGGGCGGTACAGCGATTTCGCCCCGCGCATGACGTAATTTTCCTTTTCAGTAACTTTGCCGCGAACGATTAGCGCAACTGCGGCTGGCACAAAGGTGAGTGAAAGGATAAGCGCCGAGGTCAGAGCGATCACGACAGTGAACGCCATCGGGTGGAACATTTTTCCTTCGATGCCGGTCAGTGCGAAGATTGGCAGATATACAACGGTGATAATGATCACACCGAAGATAGACGGCTTGATCACTTCGCTTGATGCTGATGCGGCAAGCTCAAAGCGCTCATCGCGGGTCAAAAGACGCCCCAGCTTCTTTTGCGCCTCGCCAAATCGCCTTAGACAATTTTCGACGATGATCACGGCGCCATCGACAATTAGTCCAAAGTCGAGCGCGCCAAGGCTCATTAGATTGCCCGAGACTTTATTTTCCACCATCCCGGTCACCGTCATCAGCATGGCGAGTGGGATGACGGCAGCTGTCAAAAGGGCTGCACGGAAGTTTCCAAGGAGAAGAAACAGGACAGCGATGACAAGCAGCGCGCCCTCAGCGAGGTTCTTTTCAACGGTCTTGATCGTCGCATCGACGAGAGTGGTTCGGTTATAGACGGGCGTGATCGTAACGCCCTCCGGCAGGCCAGGCCGAATGATATCGACCTTGTCGTCTACCGCCACTGACACTGTACGGCTATTCTCACCGATCAGCATGAAGGCGGTTCCGAGGACGATTTCCTCGCCATTTTGCGTCGCCGCACCCGTGCGTAGTTCTTCGCCCTCTCGGACTTCTGCGATATCGCCGATACGGACGGTGACAACCCCGGTGTCCTTAACGGTGATCGCGCGCAAGTCATCGAGACTTGTGGCCTGACCCGGCACACGGATCAGGTTCTGCTCGCCATTTCGCTCGATATAGCCTGCGCCGGTATTGGCATTGTTGCGTTCGACCGCAGCCATGATGTCATCAAGAGAGATGGCGAAGCCAGCCATGGAAGCTGGATCAGGCAGGATATGGATTTCCTTCTTGAATCCGCCAATCGTGTTGACTTCAGTCACGCCTTCGACTGTCCGCAATTGCGGAAGCACGACCCAGTCATTGATGGTGCGAAGATCCATAGCAGACCAACGCGTACCGTCTGCCTTCAGTGCGCCCGGCTCAGCGGCAATAATGTACATGTAAATTTCACCAAGCCCCGTCGAGATCGGGCCGGGCTCCGGCGTGATGCCAGGCGGCAAGGCGCTCTGCACGGATTGAATGCGTTCCGACACGAGTTGCCGCGCGCGATAGATATCCGAGCCATCGTCGAACACGACCGTCACCTGACTCAGGCCATATCGTGAGACAGAGCGCGTGTAATCGAGCCCCGGTAGCCCGGATATGGCTGTTTCGACTGGAAATGTTATCCGTTGTTCGGTTTCAAGCGGTGAGAAGCCTGGCGCTTCTGTATTGATCTGAACCTGGACATTGGTGATGTCTGGCACAGCGTCAATCGGCAGCCGGTTGAAATTCCAGATACCCAACCCTGCAAGGCCAAGAACAATCGCCATGACCAGCCAGCGCTGGCGGATGGAAAATTCAATAATCCGTTCGAGCATATCCGTCTCCTAGTGGTCGTGGCTGGCGCCGGACTTGTCGATGTCGGCTTTGATGAGGAAGGAATTCTCGATGACATAGGTTTCACCGGCGCTCAGACCGCCGAGCACTTCCACCCGGTCGCCATCACGTCGCCCGAGGTCGAGCATGCGCACTTCGTAAGTATCGCCGACCTTGGCGTAGACGACCGTGAAATCGCGAAAACTCTGAAGGCCGGTTTCCCGAACCGCGAGTGGCACTTCATGCTCGGCCACAACGACCTCAGCCATCAGACGCATACCCGGCTGCAGCCCCGATTCTGCAGGAATCTTGGCAACTGCGATGCGGGTCTGAGAATTTGCCCCCGTCATTGGCAGAAAGCGAGAAATCGTAGCGTCGACGGTCATCTCACCGCCCGCAACGCCGAGGCGAACGCTTTGGCCAACCTTTACCCGTGCCGCGTCACGCGGGAAGACGTGCAGATAGGCTTCCAGCTGAGAAAAATCGGCGATTACGAAAAGCGCTTCGCTACCTGCCACATCGCCCGCATTGGTATGGCGCTCCAGGATCGTGCCTGATTTTGGCGCGACGACTGTATATTCCTGCAGGCTGCTGGACGACTCGATCCGTGCGAGTGCCTGCCCGCGGCGAACATTGTCGGCGACATCAACGCTGACAGAGCGGACAGGTCCCGGATAGGTGGCGCGCACCGAAGAGGTTGCCGATGGCGCCAGCGTGACCTCGCCTGATAAAGTAAGCAGGTCCCTTACAATGCTTGGCCCTGCGGCTTCCGTGACCACGCCAGCCTCATTTGCAATATCGTCCGGGATCGTTGTGCGCCCTTCAAAAGAATCGTATCGCCACGCAAAGTTTTTGCCCTCAAACTGAGCTTCGGTTTCCACTTCAAATGAGTGGGGTTCGGTCACGACGCCATCGCCCATGAGATAATCTTGGCGGGGTGTGAAATTGAAGGTGTCAACGACATCGCCGAGCCTGTGCAAGCTTACTGTCAGATCCACGCTTGCCGGATCGACGGGCTCGCCGTTTTTAAAGGGATAGATGCGGTATTGTGGGTCAACGCCAGCTTCGAAAATGGTCATCTCAAGAGCAAACCCGTCATCTTCAAGCAGGCGCCCGCCATTTGGACCACGCGCGTACTCTTCTTCCGCTTCGACCTGTGCGCCTTGTGCATCGCTGGACGCCGCTCCCGAGCTTGAGGCGCTGTCACACCCCCCAATCGCAAGTACCAGAATTGTGGCAACCAGCGGCATGCCAACCAGTTTAGAAAGTTTTGTCATTGTGGAGTCTCCAGGCGGGTTGTTGGCATGTCTGCTGGGGGTGCCAGCCGCGCCAGTGCCGCTTCGTTCAATATGTAGGTTCGAAGATGTGCCAGGCGCTCTTCGCGCAGGATGGCGACGGAGCGTTGAGCGCCGATCACGTCGAGATAGGAAAAAGCCCCGCGCGCGTAACCGTCGCGAGCTAGCTCGACCGCTTCTGTCGCGGCTGGTAGCAACGCGGTGTCGATTTCCTCTATTTGATCGAGCGCGGTGATTGCGTTTCGCTGATAGCCAATCGCTCGGCGCAGCAAATCTTGTTGAAGAACATCGCGCTGAACTTCGATGCGGCGCTGCTCGGCGCGGGCGCGGGCGACCGCCGTATCGCTGCGAATGCTCGCCCCTAAGGGAATGGAAGCTCCACCGATTACGGCGAGATCATCCTCAATTCCAAATTTCCGGACGCCAACGCTCCAGGTCACATCGGGGATTGCCTGTTTGCGGTCCAGCTCAATACGTGCTGCGGTTTGCAAGCGTTCGGCATTTAGACGTTCGAGTTCAGGTGAATAAAGCGCTGACACATCAAGCGGGCGCGGAATGAGGTGAGTATCGAGAATATCCGGCTCTATCCGAATGTCCGCGCCCGCCTGCCAGTAAGCCCCAAGCGCTGCTCGAAGGTTCTCCGCCTTCGCTGCATAACGACGAACATCGGCGACAGCCCGAAGACGATCAGATATAGCCGTCGCTCTCGCCAATTCAGGATCTCGCGCCGCATCAACGCGCTTCTGCACCGCGGCTTCGAGATCCTGAGCGATCCGCACTCTGTCGCAGGCAAGAGCGATCTGCTCCTCTGCGATCGCCGTTTCCAGGTAAAGTGTTTCGACTTCTTCGCGGATGTCATAGGCGGCCATCGCCGTGCCCGCTTGTGCGACGCCTACGCCGCTGCTCGCAAATGCTTCGCGGGCCTCGCGTTTGCCTCCACGTTCCCAGACCCGCGAAAAACTGCCGGTTATCTGGAGACTGTCGATATTGCTTGCGAGGCCTGTGCCCGGAAAATCTTCAATTTCAACAGAGACTGTATCGGCTGGACGCAGGGCTGCGATCGCCCGTTCGGTTCGAGCAGCCCGCACGCCGGCAATCGCAAGCTCGGGCCGGAGATCAGCGGCAAGGGCCTGCCGCGTGGCCTGCTCAAGGGAGATCGCATCACCAGCACTGATCACATCCCCGCACGGGTCAGATTGTGCCTGCGCGGTCGCAGCAGACAGGGCCATCGCAGAGGCGAGCCCAAAGACTTTGAATGACATGAAACCTTAAACTCCTGACAAAGAACAATTGGCCGGCGAACCAGGAGGTCAGCCAGCGAAGCTCAGAGTCAGGCGCGGTCAGGGTCGGGATCTGGCGGCAGAACGGGTGCCGGATGTAGCTTGTCGCTATAGAACGCTTTCAGCGCAGCAGGTAGGCTTGGTGGATCAGGCGCAGGTTGCACCACGTCGAGCGCTGTAAAGTGAAGCTCGGCGCCGTGATCACCCTTATGGTCAGATGGCTTATGGTGTTGAGAAGAGCCATCGTGATCCGAGCTGTCTTCATGCGCACCGTGCTCATGAGCTTTCTCATAAGCGATGTCAGCGAGAATTTCGTCCGACAATTGGGCATGCGCAATTGTGTGCGCCGTTGTTACCAGCGATCCTGACATCAGAAACATGATGCAAAAAAGTGATATCCAATATCGACGCATGACGGTGTGATAAAGGAGACCGGCTGGTGTGTAAATATAGAACTAAGCAAGCGCATATTTCGAAGTGCTCACTTGGTTCTTGCTGCTGTCAAAATTCGGTGTTCTAGACTGGTGGCGAAGCCTGCAGCTTTAGCTCCATCGTTTTGATGGCTCGGGAGCATGTTGCCAACTGTTCGGTATAGCCCTCAGTTTCAAAGACCCGCGCTGCCTTTTGAAAATGGGTGATTGCGGTTTCGCAATCATGCCGAACGCTGGTTGTGCCATCGAGCTCTGAATGGGCGGCATAGATTGTCCCCAGATAGGTCTGGATCCTCGCCCACATCAGTGGATCACTGTCTTCGGAGAAGACTTTCAACGCTTCTTCATAGGAGCCGATGGCGCGCAATAGATACAGTTCCGTCAATTCGTTCTGCAGCGCCATGGCGTGAGCCTGTAATATCGTCGCCAATCCATATTGGGTGTGGCCGTACTGATAAGGAAAGAAAGACAGCGGATAGACTTCGATAGCGGCGCAATAGGCGGCGATTGCTTGTATGCGCATGAACGCCTTCTCATCAGCGTTCTCGTTGAGATCAGACAAGCTCGCCAAGACGTTGCCGGTATTGACGTGAGCCGCAGCCCAAATGTCGGGCTGATTGGCCTGTGCGCTAAGTGCTGTCGCACGCCTAAATGATTCGAGTGCGGCGTTGAGCGCCTCGAGATCGTTGTTTTCGGATTTTGCGAGATGCGCCGTTCCGAGATTGTTGCTGGCGTGGCATGCGAGTTCAGGGAAATCCTGTTCAATCCCTTTTTGCGCCAACACTTTTTCAAATAACGCAATGGCCTCGTCAAAATAGATGACCCCCGCCTCACCGCCAAGCTGTTTGCCCTTATCCATCAGGCAGTTACCAAGATTGATCTGTGTCGTCGTGGCGAAAAAGGCATCTTCGCCGTGAACAAGAACGGCTTTGGCCTCGCGGTTCAAACGGATCGCGCGATCGATGAGGTCGCTGGCTTTATCCCGGCTTTCCTTGAGCGCTTGGTTTCGGGTGATGAGCGCCGCTTTGTATTTGAATTGCGCCGCAGATTGTTCGTTTCCTTGGTCAAGCCTGGCTTCTGTCGCCTTGTCGAGCAGGTCAGAGGCGACTTGGAAATGGCTGTCGAGAGAGCGGCGGCCCGCCTCATAGATCCGGTTGGCCAAGACATCTAGGGTATGGATCAACTCATCCATGTCGAAGGCACCAAAGAAACCTGCTGCGCCCACATAGGCATCAAATGCGCCCAGGCGATCACCACTGAGGAGTTTGACATCACCGCGCGCAATGCGAATGGCTGCGAGCTTGCGGATCTCGCTCAGCGTACGCTCAGTCTGGCGCAGTGCCTCGGCCTGTTCGAGATATCCATCAGCTGCCCCGAAGTCGCCTTGCTCCAGGGCGGCTGTGGCATTGTCTTTCAGCCTTGTTAGTTCGGTTTCTGCACCTTCGAGCGTTTGGATGCGGTCTCGCAGTTCGCGCCAGTCTCTCGCCTTGGCTTTTAGAAATGAGTCGACCTCGCCGAAACTCGCATCTGGATTGTCATGTTCGAACTGATAGAGCAGGGCGTTGATCAGGTTGCTTGCATTTCGGTAGGCGTCTTCAAGGTCGGCATCCGGTTGAAAGTCACTTGCGCGCATGCACTGGGTGAGTTCCTCATCACTGATTTTGAGAGCCACAATCAATGGATCGATAGTCTTGGGATGTGGGTTCGCGACCGTGCCGCTCTCGAGCTCGCTGATGCGACGGACTTTGCTCGGCGATTGGTAAGCGTCTTCAGACAATTGCAATTGCGTCAGACCAAGGATCGTTCGTTTTTGCTTAATCAGCGCGCCCAGTGCGGCGCCAAAGCTTTGTTTCTTCATATGCGCATGTGCTCCGCATCTCTTCCGCAATTCATCCGCATATCTGGCACAACATATCACGCGACGTTGTGACATGGGCTGCCCATGAAGGGCGGCCCGATCAACGGAGCCTTCATGTCATGCAGACCCTATCCATACCGAAATTCACCCTATTGATAAGCATCGCCTTGCTCGCGGGATTAGATATCCAAACGATTTTGATCTTGCTGAGCGCGTTATACACTGTGATTGAAGAGCATTAATTGGTGAGGCCCAAAGCATCGTCAGGCTTCCACGGTGAATTGACCCATCATACCAGCATCCTCATGTTCGAGAATATGGCAGTGATACATGTAAGGCGTGTTTGGGTCGCTATAGTCGGAAAATGCGAGCAGAAGCCGAACCGTTTCGCCAGGTGAGACAAGAACGGTATCCTTCAACCCGCTTTCGGCCGCCGACGGCGGACGACCGTTTCGGTCAAGTATCCTGAATTGTACATCATGGATGTGGAATGGGTGTGCCATCATCGAGGTATTCTCGATGTGCCAGATTTCGCTGGTGTCCAGTTTTACCCGTTCATCAATCCGGGTCATATCCATTGTCTTGCCATTGATCGTAAAACCTCCTCCCATCATCCCCATCGGCATGTTCATGACAAATCTGCGCGTTCGAACGGCGGCGGCTGGATTGGGTCTAGGCAATTGTAGCAGTTTCCCCGGCACCGGCTCGGCTGATCGCCGCGTAGGCGCTGGCAGCAGCGATAGAACCGGAAACTCCGGACCCGACCCTCGCATTTGGCGATTGCCCATCCGGCTTCTCATCATGCGCCCGCCCATCATCGAATTCTGGACTGGATGGGCGACAAGTTGAGCGGGCTGGCCGTTGCTGAGGTCAACGAGAATCTCTGCACGCTCACCAGGAGAGAGGATAATATCTGTCAGAGGCACCGGTGCCGCTAGCAGACCGCCATCGCTGGCAATTTGGCGCATGCTGCGACCATCATTAAATGAAAATCTATAGATGCGGGCGTTCGATCCGTTCAAGAGGCGCAGCCGAAGCAGGTCGGTTGTATATTCAAATACAGGGTCGATCACGCCATTCACGAGAAGCGTATCTCCGAGCATACCCATCATCAAAGTATGCATCGAGGTGCCATAAATAAGCTGACCATCACGCTGGAAGGCGCGATCTTGAACAATCAAGGGCAGGTCCGTTACGCCATACTCGCTTGGCAAATCTAGTGCGTCGCTTTCTTCGTCGCGAACATAGATCGGTCCGGCCAGCCCGCGATAGACTTGCGGGCCTGAGCGTTTATGCGCGTGCGAATGGTACCAGTAGAGTCCACTTCTCTGGCGAACGACGAACTGAGCTGACCAAGTTTCGCCTGGGGCAATTGCCTGATGCGGATTGCCGTCGAACCTCGCTGGCAGGTGAAAGCCATGCCAATGAAGTGTCGCCGTTTCATCGAGCGTGTTGTGGACATTTAGTTTGACCCTTTCACCCGACTGCATCTCAAGCAATGGGCCAAGATACGGTTGATTGATCCCGATTGTCTCGGTTTTCAAACCTTCCAAGAAATTCGAGGTGCCCGTCTGAAGCTGGAGATCATAAACTGTTTCAGCCCCCTTCCGCGTTCCTTTAAGTATTTCAGGCAGTTTGAAGGAGGATTGGACCGCTGATGCTGAGGGCCCCGCATGGCTTCTCAAGTTGGATAGCAGGGATAGGCCGCCGACGGTTGCAACCGCTGCACCACCGAGTCCCCAGAGTGTTTGTCGTCTTGTCGGCATGAGTATTGGTCCTCTCAGACAAGGAGCAAACTGATATACGGCGTCGGCCTTGTGGACGCGGTCGCAAGTTCTGGAGCGCTCCAAAAACCAGTTCTTTAGCTTCTGATTTGTATTACGCGACATCTCGCGCGCCCCCTCGGAAAACGATTTGTGATGCGTTTCCGTTTCGCGAATGAACGCTTCAAAATCCCCGGCCGATATTGGAGGGACCAGCGGTTATCTCTAAGACCTCATACGGCCTCGAATGAACCTTCTAAGCGGCGTCGCGGCGCGCCATCGCCTTTGAACATCATCCAGACGAGATAGGACGACATCAAAGCACCGCCGAAACAAAAGACTGACACATAGGCATATGCAAAGAAGGTATAGGTGGTGATGAGCACACCGAGCGCCAGCAGGCCAAATATGCGCACACCGCGCACGGATGATAGCAACAGCGGCAAGATCACGACCGATATATAGATTGCATAAGTGACTTCTCGGCGGCCAACAAAGTCCAGCAGCTCAGTACCTTCATAGATGATCACGTGCGAGAGGAAGCGCGTGTTGAGCCAATCCGCATGCGCAAAGTAAGGCACATATTGCAAGGCGCCGAGCATCGCGCCGACAATCACGAATATGAGGAAGTAGGGCTTTCGCTTCGCCGGCTCCAAGGCGAAAGTCGAGACCGGGATCCAGACAGGCCATGCGAGCCAGGAAAAGAACATATAAATGAGTGAAGCGGTGGCAATGAGCTCGGTATTCTGGCCGGTGCCGGCAACCCAGACAACGCCTTCAGCAAGCTGTTGCAGTCCGAACAGGAGTGGCAGGGTTGCCAGTGGCAAATAGCGCCGGTCGCCCCGCCAGGCCTGGCGCATGCTAAGCGCGCCTGCCGGGATAAGCCCTGCGGCGGCGATGAAACTGACTTCTGCTGACAGACACATATTGCTGCCCCTCCGGATTGTTTATTTGTGGTTCAGGACACGCGCCTGCGAAACAGCCAGGCGCCTGCGGTAAGGGTTACGACAGCGATAACCGCCATGGGCCAGGTATGGTGGAAGAAGAGTTCAGCTGGCGCGTCCTTCATATAGACGGCCTTGCTGATCACGATGAAATGCATGATCGGATTGGACTCGTTCAAAGCTTGGAGCCAATCGGGCATATTGGCGACCGGGGTGGCATACCCTGAGAGCAGGACAGCTGGCATCATGTAGATGAAAAGACCGATGATCGCCTGTTGCTGTGTCGCTGCGAGCGAAGAGATAAACAGACCAATCCCGATGATCGCGGCGAGATAGATGATCATACTGGCATAAAGCAGAAGCAGAGACCCGCGCAGGGGAACATCCAGAACCAGCCAGCCAAGGATCAGCATTGCTGTCGCGCTTGCCAAAGCGATCATCAGAGCCGGCACCGCCTTGCCGATCAGAATCTCTGTTGGCCTGAGCGGCGACACAAGCAGCTGCTCGAATGTGCCAAGTTCGCGCTCGCGTGCGATGGACAGGGCCGAGACCATGAACCCGACAATCGCGGTCAGGACGGCAAACAGCGCTGGTACGGCTGACCAAAGCGGATCGAGATTTGGATTGTACCAAACACGGGTCACGACCTTGGTGAGGGTCGGCACACCGAGCGCGGTCGCTTGATCTTCGTTGAAATCCTGGACGATCCGCCCTGAATAACCTGCAAGGATTTGGGCGGCGTTGGAGGCGCGGCCATCCAGAATGAGCTGTACGTTCGCTGGTTCACCGCGCTCCAATTGCCGGGAAAAGTCCGGACCGATCCTCAAGACCAAATCGACCGAACGAGAATCAATTGCCGCGGCGATATCGGCGTCGCGACGCAGATAGAGAATTTCTTCAAACGTCGGTGAACCCTCGAATCTGCTGATCAGTTCTCGCGCCTCGACGCCGCGATCCTGGGTGTACACGCCGAGCGTGACGCTGGAGATTTCCTGGGTGATGGCGAAGGCGTAAATCACCAGAAGGAAAGGCGGCGAAAACAGCACGACCCAGCGGGTTTGCGGGTCGCGGGCGCTGGCGAGAAGCTCCTTGATAATGAGAGACCAGATGCGTTGAAACATGACGCTATTCCAGACGCGTGCGCGTGGTCAGCGCCGTGAGAGCGAAGATGATGAGCGCAAACACGCCGAGCCCAATCAGATCCGGAACGATAACGCTCAAGACGTCGCCTGCGAGAAATTCAGTTTGCAAGGTCGAGACATAGTATCGGGCGGGGACGCCATAGCTGATCAGGCGCAATGCGAGCGGCATACTGTCAATTTCGAATACGAAGTTCGAAAAATAGAAAGCCGGTAGGAAGGCGGTTAAAACTGAGGTTTGCGCGGCGACCAGTTGGTTGCGGGTCAAGGTAGAGATCAGAAGGCCCTGACCGAGCGAGCACAGCATGAAGAGCGACGAGGACAGAATGAGCACGGCGAGCGAACCCCGAAACGGCACGCCAAACAAAAGCACGGCTGTGATGACCGCGAGCGCCATGGAGCCCAGCCCGAGCAGGAAGTAGGGCACCAGTTTGCCAATCAGCAGCTCCAAGATACCAACCGGCGTCGCGAGCAATGCCTCCATCGTGCCACGCTCCCATTCGCGTGCGACGACCAGGGCGGTGAGGAGCGCGCCAATCGTTGTCAGAATGATCGCAATCGATCCTGGCACGAGATAGTTTCGGCTCGAAATCTCCGGATTGAACCAGACTTGCGGTTCCAGCTGCACACTTGGCGCCAGGGCCGGTCGTCCACGGCTGATCCATTCCTGTTCCAGCCAGTTGGCCCATAGGAGCTCGACATAACCACTGACCAGATATGCCGTGTTCGGATCACCGCCGTCCACGATAACCTGAATAGGCGCGCCTTCGGCCCGAAACGCTTTCTCCGCGAAATCAGCTTGCAGCACGATTAACCCATCCAATTCGCCAAGTGTCAGCGCGCGCTCGAACAGGCGACGATCCGGGCCCGTTTCGACCTCGAACAGGGTTGAGTTTTCAAGCGAGGCTTGGAAGCTCGCAGTCTCCGATGACTGCTGCTCAACCACCAATGCGACATCAAGTTGGCGTGGATCAAAGGTTACGCCATAGCCGAACAGAAAGAGAAGCAAGAGCGGCATCACGCCCGCGATCAAGACGGAACTCGGGTCGCGAAGAACCTGGCGCGACTCCTTTACGATCAGACCGGTCAGACGTCGCCACCGCAGCGCAAGGGGTTCGCGGTCCTTCATGCCGCCTCGCGCTCTCGATCACTCTGCTCAACCAGCGCAATGAACGCGTCCTCAAGCGTTGGGTCCATCATGCCGCTTGCGCGGGCGCGGTCTTTCAACTCATCAGGTGAGCCACTGGCGATCATCTTGCTGCGATAAATAAGCGCCATCCGATCGCAATATTCCGCCTCATCCAGGAAGTGCGTTGTCACCATGATCGTGACGCCATTGGCGACCATCGCATTGATATGGGTCCAGAACTCTCGCCGGGTGCGTGGATCAACACCGGATGTCGGCTCATCAAGGAAAAGGACATCCGGTTCGTGCATAACCGCGCAGGCGAGCGCCAGGCGTTGCTTATAGCCAAGCGGCAGCCCCATGGCGTTGACGTCCAGCCTGTCAGCAAACCCGAACGTCTCAATCATTTGAGAGATGGCGTCTTTGCGGGATTTGCCTGTCAGGCCATAAACACCAGCGAAAAAATCGAGGTTCTGCTGAACGCTCAGGTCGCCATAGAGCGAGAATTTTTGAGCCATATAGCCGATCCGGCCGCGCGCCTTGCTTGGGGCGTTTTGCAAATCAAGGCCAACCACACGGGCCGAGCCCTCGCTCGGCTGGAGCAAACCGCACAGCATTTTGAACGTGGTCGACTTGCCAGCGCCATTGGGTCCAATCAGGCCAAAGATTTCACCGCGCCCCACTTCGAAGCTGACATTATCAGCAGCTGTGAAATCCCCGAACCGCCGCGTTAGCGCGCGCGCCTCTACCACCTGATTCATAGTATGTGCGGCGCTATCCTCTCGATTGGCAAAAGGTGAGGTCGCGCGAAATCCACCGCCGATCAAATCCATGAAGGCATCTTCAAACCGCGGCGGGGTTTGCGAGATTTCAGCTGCTACGCCAGCATTCAGCGGCGTGAGACTTGGCGGATCGGCCCCTTCGGCCATGACCAGACGCACGCGGCTTCCCTGGATAACGCCGTCAATCACGGTTGCCAGCTTTGTTGCTTCGCTTAGGACTTCGCGGCGATCGGTGTCGATATGCCGGATCTGGTAGGTGCGACCGGCGACCCGGTCTGTGAGGTCTTGCGGCGAGCCTGCATAAAGCAAGGCGCCTTCATTCAGGAGCAGAACGCGGGCGCATTGTTCAGCTTCATCCAAATAGGCCGTGCTCCAGACGACGCCAATCCCCTGATCGACCAGTTCATAGACCATGCGCCAAAGCTCTCGCCGGGAGATCGGATCGACGCCAACGCTTGGTTCGTCAAGCAACAGCAAGTCGGGTTTCTTGATGAGGGCGCAGGCAAGGCCAAGCTTTTGCTTCATGCCGCCGGAAAGCGCTCCAGCCAGCCGGTTTGTGAACGGTGCGAGGCCTGTAAATCCCAAAAGCCGCTCAAAGGCCTCTTCGCGGTCTGACCCGAGAACTGACCGCAGATCAGCATACAGCGTCAGGTTTTCCTGGACGCTCAGATCTTCGTAGAGCCCAAACCGCTGGGGCATATAGGACACAATCCGGTGAACCGCTCCGCTATCCGTGACGGGATCCAGACCGTTGACAGTGATCTTACCGGTTGAGGGAACCAGTAAGCCTGCGATCAGACGCAGCAATGTGGTTTTTCCAGCCCCATCGGGACCAACCAGACCAGTGACTTCCCCTGCATTGACATGGGCCGTAACAGAATCGAGCGCCGCAAGGGCGCCCTTATCAAAGCGCTTGCTGAGTTGATCTATCTGGATCAGCGGGCCCGGCACGCTCAAACATCCCGGTCGGGGCTGAGCATGACTGTAACCGGCATGCCTTGTTTCAGGCGGTGTTCTGGATCTTGAACGATGATGCGCACGCGGTAGACAAGGCTGGTTCGCAATGACCGGGTTTCGACCGTCTTTGGCGTGAACTCGGCGACCGGCGAAATGAACCCGATTTGGCCTGTATAGACGCGTCCGGAGTCGGTGCGCACCTCGGCGTCCATACCGGCCTGGATCAAATCAAGATCTGGCTCTTCAATATAGGCGCGCACCCAGACCGGCGAGGTCAAGGTTAAGGTATAAATGGTTTCCCCTGCACCGATGATTGCGCCCGGCTCGCGAACACGTGTCAGAATGATGCCTTCATTTGGGGCGGTCAGCATCGTATCGGCGACGCGTTGCTCAGCCAGGGCGAGAGCGGCTTGTTCGGCGGCTAGCACTGAACGCGCCTGATCGATATCCTCAGAGCGCGGTCCGATGCGCGCCAGCTCCAAGCCTTTTGCGGCGGCGTCACGCTGCGCAATGGCCGCGCCATGCCGCGCTTCGGCTTCCTCATGTGCCTGGTGTGAGGCGATATCTCGCTCGGCAAGAAACTCCTGCCGCGACAGGGTGGTTTCAGCGACGGTCAGAGCCGCTTCTGCTTCGGCGAGCTGCGCTTCAGCTTGCGCGATTTCCTGAGGTCGGGAGCCGGCGAGCAAAACGTTGAGCGCAGCTTGAGACCGCGCAACCCGCGCTTTCGCGAGTTTCACCTCATTTTCATAGTCAATCGGCTCGAGTTTTGCGACAACTGCACCCGCAGCGACCTCGTCGCCCTCATCGACCATCATTTCGGCGAGGCGCCCGGGAACTTTGAAACCCAGATTGACCTGGCGCACATCGACATTTCCGAACACTTCGATATGGCCGAGCTCTTCATGGGGGTTGCGTAGCTGTGTCCAGCCGACAATCGCGGCAGCGAGGAAGACGATGGCGATGCCGATCAGACCATAGCGTTTTACCAGATTGGTCATTTGTGCCCCCATTCCTCAATAATACGCGTGGCCGAGTTCCTTCCCTTATAGGCGCAGGCGCGCGCCAATCATTTCAGGTGTAACTGTATTGAAGCGCGAGAGGAGGCTCTCATGAGCTGCTTTCCTCGCTCTGTTCGGTCATGAACAGAAATAGCATCGCCGCCGAGCAACTGATGAGCAGGAAACCATTCAGCGCCTCGACACCGGCGACGAAGCGCAAATGACCGGTTGGAACAATGTCGCCAAGACCGAGTGAGGTGTAACTGACGAGCGAAAAGTAAAAGACGTCCATGGCTGTCGTCGGCGTATCACCGCTTAGATCACCTATCTCTAGGGCGCGGCCCAGGCCGTAAGCGAGGGCGTAAAGACTGGCCGCCGCGAGATGCGCAATCCCCGAGACGCAAAGCGCAGTGACCAGTTTGCGGCCGCGATGATAGCTCGCAGCTCCGAGGTGGCGGAATGCGCCTGAGACAATCGCATAGTGAAGCGCGCCGGATAGCACGAAGGTGACTGCGGAGATGACAATCGCCAGGATCATGGCGCGAACCTCGCGGTGTGCCGGGTCCGCGAAAGCGTTGCGATACGCCCCGCGATAGGGTGCGCCATCGCATTTAAACCAATAAGGATCCCAGTCCTGCTCACCGTTCGCTCGCAGAACACCACCAGGTTTACCCCCGGCGGACCAGTTACATCACGAGTGAGAGTGCGCATGATCGGGCGCCTCCTTGTCGCGGATCCGGCCGAGATAGAGCGCTTCGAAAGCGAAGATTGCAGCCATTGACCCAATCGCGATGACGACGATCATTGGGTCTGCGGTCGCTTTGATGAACAGGAAGGCGCCAAGGGCAATCAGATCGAATAATATGGCGGCGACTAGAATAGAGGCGCGGGCGCCGACATCTTCGTGTAAATAGCGCAGCACGCCATAATGGATAATAATATCCATTACGAGATAATAAATTGCGCCGAGTGAAGCGATCCGCCCAAGATCGAAGAAAGCGGCCAGGAAGGCAGCCAAAACAACGGTATAGACAAGCGTGTGTTTCTGGATGCCGCCGGGCATGCCAAAATGCTTGTGCGGGATCAGGTTCATATTCGTCAGCATGGCGAGCATGCGCGAAACCGCGAAGACACTGGCGAGCAGTCCCGACGCAGTGGCGATGATTGCAATGATCACGGTAAACGCCACGCCAAAATCACCAAAGGCCGGGCGCGAGGCTTCTGCGAGCGAGAAATCCTTGGCTGCGACAATTTCTTCAAGTGTCAGTGAGGACCCGACCGCCAGAGCGACAGCCATGTAGACAACAAGGCAGATCGCCAGCGACCAAATGATCGCGCTGCCGACATTCTTATTGGGGTTTTTCACCTCGTCGCCGCTATTGGTGATCGTGGTGAACCCTTTAAAAGCAAGAATGGCGAGGGCGACGCCGGCGAGGAATCCCGCAGGTCCAGTCTCATTTGTTGTGGCCGAGGAGGCTGCTTCAAAAGAAAGGCCGGACGCCCAGAGCGCAGCGCCAGCAAAGATCAGAATGCCGCCAACTTTCAGGACCGCTGCAACTTTGGACACGCTGCCAATGATTTTGTTTCCGGATATGTTGATTACAAACGCAAAAACGATCAATCCGACGGCCAGAACTGGTACCAGAATACTGTCTTTCGAAACATCAAAGAGTTGCAATGTGTAGGCGCCGAATGTGCGAGCGACGAGGCTCTCATTGATGATCATCGACATCGTCATGAGCAGCGCGCTGGCGGCGGCAATTGTCGTTGGCCCATAGGCTTTTTGAAGGATCATCGCGATGCCGCCGGCCGACGGATATTTATTCGACATTTTGATGTAGGTGTAGGCGCTGAACCCGCTGACCACGGCCGCAAGCAAAAAGGCGAGCGGAAACGCCGGTCCTGAGAATTGCGCGACTTGCCCGGTCAGTGCGAAGATCCCGGCGCCAATCATGACACCGGTGCCCATCGCAACGGTTCCTGCGAGACTTAGCGAGCCTTTTTTATAGGTTTCGGATTTCATTGCCCAACCGCCTGTTCAGCCGGGAAGCGGCCGACATAGCTCGCGAATACGCTTTGCTGTTCCGCACTGAACAGAATGACATCATAGGCGTCAGGCGGGCTTGTTGTTTCCATTCCGGGAGAGCCCATTGGCATGCCGGGCACCGAAAGCCCCGCCGCATCTGGCCGGGTTTCCAGAAGCTTGCGAATTTCCGAGGCTGGGACATGGCCCTCAATTGCGTAGCCATCAACCGACGCGGTGTGGCAGGAGGCAAGTGCATCGGGGACGTTCAGCGAGGCCCGCACAGGTGCAAGGTCTTCGCGTTCGATAACACGTACTTCAAGACCATCGCGCTGAAGGTGTTTTATCCAGGCCGTACAGCATCCACACCAGGGTGTTTTATAGACGGTAATAGTTTGCGCATTTGCAGGGCTCGCCAAACCGCCCGAGACGAAAAACCCAGCGGCAAGCGCAAAAAGGGCGGTGGCCAAGGCGCCAAGAATCCATTTTGACATAAGAGTTTCCTTCGAAATTATAGTTTGACGGAGCGTAGTCGCAGCGCATTCGCGATGACCGAGAATGAGCTGAGGCTCATTGCGGCAGCGGCGATAATTGGACTGAGAAGCAGTCCAAAGAACGGATAGAGGACGCCGGCAGCAACCGGCACGCCGAGCGAATTATAGATAAAGGCAAAGAACAGGTTTTCGCGAATATTCCCCATCGTCGCGCGGCTCAGCCGCTGCGCGCGTGCCACGCCGCGAAGATCGCCTTTGACCAGGGTGACACTGGCGCTCTCCATGGCCACATCTGTACCGGTTCCCATGGCTATTCCGATATCCGCTTGAGCAAGGGCAGGCGCGTCATTGATGCCGTCGCCGCACATGGCGACGACCGCACCTTTCGATTGGAGCTCGCGCACGATCCGGTTTTTGTCTTCTGGTGACACATCGGCCTCTACCTCATCAATGCCGATTTGGCGTGCAACCGCTTGTGCTGTTGCCAGGCTGTCGCCTGTCAGCATGACGACTTTCATGCCAGCCTTGTGCAAGGCGGCTATGGCTTCAGGGGTCGTTTCTTTGATTGGATCGGCGACACCAATCAGGCCCGCCGGTTTGCCGTCCAGAGCGGCGAACATCACCGTCTGGCCGTCGCGGCGATAGCTTTCAGCATGGGCTTTCAGTGTTTCGTCAAAAGCACCGACCCGGCGCATCATCTTGGCGTTGCCGATGGCGAAAAGCTTTCCATCGACCCGGCCCTGCGCGCCTTCTCCCGTGACTGATTCAAAATCAGTCGACTCCAGGCGCGCTGCGCCGCGCTCTTCGGCCCCGTTGACGATGGCTTGCGCAAGAGGGTGCTCGCTCCCGCGTTCAATCGCAGCAGCGTAAGCTAGGAAGTCTGCTTCTGCGAGACCACTCGCAGGCTCGACTGTCACAAGTTTGGGGTGGCCCTCTGTCAAAGTGCCGGTCTTATCGACGACGATCGTGTCGACTTTCTCAAACGTCTCGAGCGCTTCAGCATTTTTGATCAGAATGCCGCTCTGTGCGCCCTTTCCTGTGGCGACCATAATTGACATCGGCGTTGCAAGACCAAGTGCGCAGGGACACGCAATAATTAACACAGCCACGGCGTTGACGATCGCAAAAGCCATGGCCGGGTGCGGCCCAAAAATCGCCCAGACGATGAATGTGATAATCGCGATTACGACGACGGCCGGGACAAACAGGCCGGCCACTGTGTCGGCGAGCTTCTGGATGGGCGCGCGTGAGCGCTGGGCTTCGGCGACCATGCGTACGATTTGCGATAGCATTGTATCTTCGCCGACGCGCGTCGCGGCCATAACGAGTGATCCGGTACCGTTAACCGTACCGCCGGTAATCGGATCGCCTGCTGCTTTCTCGACTGGAATAGGTTCTCCAGTGATCATGGACTCGTCGACATTCGAACGCCCTTCAACAACTTCGCCGTCGACAGGTACTTTTTCGCCTGGCCGGACCCGTAGCCGGTCGCCGCTCTGGACATCGTCGACGGAAACCTCTTCTTCCTGGCCGTCAGCCATGATCCGGTTTGCGGTTGGCGGGGTGAGTTCAAGGAGCGCGCGGATGGCTCCCGATGTTGCGCTTCGGGCTCGCAGCTCCAGAACCTGCCCGAGCAATACGAGCGTCGTGATCACCGCAGCGGCTTCATAATATACTGCGACTTCGCCGGCCTCATTGCGAAAGGCGTGCGGAAAAATGCCTGGCAAAGCGGTTGCAACAAGCGAGAAGACAAAAGCAACGCCGACGCCAAGCGAGATGAGGGTGAACATGTTGAGGTTCATCGTGCGTACCGATCGAACGCCGCGCACAAAGAAGGGCCATCCGCCCCAGAGGACGACAGGAACGGCCAGCGCGAATTGAGCCCATTGGGACCAACCGGCGGGCAGGAGCCCTTCGAGGGGTTTGCCGGGGATCAGGTCACCCATGGCGTAAATGGCAAGTGGGATAGTGAAGATGGCGCTGATCCAGAATCTACGGGTCATGTCGTCGAGTTCTGAGGTGTCTTCTTCGCCTACAACAACACCTTCGGGCTCCAGCGCCATGCCGCATATCGGGCACCCGGAGTTTCGGACGTCGCGAACGTTTGGATGCATCGGACATGTATAGACCGTGCCTGAGTAGCCCTGCGGGACGAGATCATATTTGCCGTCCGCGCCGGCATCGGCGTCTCCGCCACCATGGCAACAATCATGATCATCCCCGTGGTGGTGATCATGATGTCCATTGTCGTGATGTTTATGATCGGTATTGGTCATATCCGCCCCTCCGGGGTTTGGCTTCAGTGTCACTCTTAAAGGTCAACGCCCGGGTTGGGCGGCTGATCCTTAATGGAGTTCTTGCATTAGGCTTTCTGGCGATTGAACAGCCGGTAGAGCGGCACGAAGACAAGCGCGATATACCAGCCGTAAACGTAGGACTCGATGAGGCCGAGGAAGAAGCTTGAAACCGAAATGAATTCAAATCCGGGTAGGAGCTGTTCCCACGCACCGTGCATGTGGAGACTAGGCGGTGCGACCAACCCCCATGCGATACAGAGCGTAAACGTGATGGCGAGAAAAATGGATAGGGCGTGCCCAGTGGGGATGAGGCGCATGGTGTTTTCCTTCTCTTTGGTTGTTGCCGCCACATAATCCGTGCGACAGCGATGCGTTGCTTCGAAAATGAGTTAATACCCATAGGGGGTATTGGTAACTCCGTATATATACTTAGGGCCCGCATCGCTTGTCTTGAGCAAGACAAGCGCGCCGACCAATCCGCGTTGGGTGAGGGATCAGCTGAGATCATCGACGGACACCTCCAAACCCGACAGGCCAATTTTAGGGGTCACCCCGAACCATTGTTGCAGTCGGCGTGTGAAATGCGCCTGGTCTGCAAAACCGCCCGCGGCCGCTGCATCAGCGAGACTGGACGACGCCTCCATTGCCTTGGCGGCGCTGAGCAATTGCAACCATTGCAATAGCTTGCTGGGCGGAACACCGAAGTCCGCCTTGACGATCTCTCGCAGCCGAGTTGGAGACAGCGCGAGCTCACGCGCCAGAGCGGCGGGATTGGCGAGTGCGCGAACGTTGCCAAGGGCTTTTTGCAGGCGTGAATCTATGGCCGAACCAGGCAACCGGCCCGCGAACCTTTTCGCCCAATCGCGCGCCTGATTAATTTCGCTGATGTGCTCTAGAGCGGCTGATAGATCATCCGAAAGGCAGGCAGGCTGATTGCATTGCTGATCGTTTCGAATTCCGGAAAAGCGCGGGTCAATATAGATCGAGCGCGTCGGGCGTCCCTCAGGACCGATGGAATGGGTCTGCCCAGCAGGGATGTGAATAGCCTTGCCGGTCGGGGCTACTATCTCTGAATCTGTCGTCACCACGACTGCGCCATCCAGCCCGAGTATGACCTGATGTGCCAAATGAGCATGTGCCGTATTTTTGCCAAGGCGAGCGTCGAGCGCGGCCCAGCCGACCCCGATGGCCAACGCGCCAGACCAGGGCGCCGCGCTCATTTCAATCTCCCCTGAGTGTCAGGCTCGGTTGCTTCAAGAAAAGCGTAGATCGCTGTTTCGCATTGACCGCATGCGGTCCCGAGCGTGTTCGGGCTGTTGCTCGTCGTTTCCAGCGAGGCTCTTTCAAGGCCTCTGAAAATACCTGCCATCGCTCGTAGTGCCCTGAGGAGGTTTTCTCGGCGGTGTTCGATCGATTTCGCAAATGCCTCAGAAAGAAGAATGCACACCTCGGCCGTCATGAATGCCATTTCTGCAAACTTAGTTGCGGGTGTGTTTTCAGATGCGCCGCTTACAACCTTCTCAAATTGGCTTTGAGCCCGAAGCAATGTTTCAGTCAGCGAAAGCGGCGCGGAAATCATGCGGCCACCTCCGGCGATACGGTTTTTTGGTTTATCGGTCGGGCGCGCAGCTTCAGAGCAAGCACTGGCTTTTCGATGACATGCCACGAAGTGGCCGCCACGAGCAGAATGAGCGGCGCAGTCATTATAGCCAGGGCAGCGGGGCTAAGATCTGGTTGGCCAACCAGAAATACCTGTAAAAGCGGATAGTGCCAGATATAAATCCCGTACGAATAGTCCGGAATTTTGGCGATGCGGACGGACGCACGTTTTGGCAATCCAGCTCGAAGCATAAGGCTTGTGAGGGCAAGGGTCGCAAACAATTCGCCGAGGGGGCCGCCGCCAAGGAGCGCGAACGCTGCAATCAAACCTGCGACCGCCACCAGGGGCGGCCTGCGCAAAATAGGCCACTGCCAAAGCGTCATTCCGAGCAGAAAGGCCGATGAGAGGCGGAGCAAGGACATCACGCTCGGCGGGAGCGCACTCGTATCGATGAACAAAGGCGCGCCAAGATAGACCGATTGCACAAGCAAGAAGACGCTAAGAACACGCCATGGGCCGTTGACGGCGCCAAACATGAACGCGATGCCCGCTAGGATGTACGCTGCTAGCTCGAACCGAATGGTCCAGAGCGGCCCGTTAAAGTCGGTTTCCAAATTCTGAGAGAATATCTGTGCGGGCGCGCTGTCGGGATCGCCAAGCGCCAAGACTTTGTAGGTGTATTGCCAGGTCTCCGGCTGAAACAGTGATCCGCCGCCCTCGGCCGAATAGACAGGCGCGAAGACGAGGACAAAAGCCGCAAGTATAATCACCAGAGCTGGGTAGATCCGCAGAAACCGTGAAACTGCATAAGCCTTCATATCACGCCTTGTATGAAGACTCTTGGCAATCAAGAGGCCTGACAAGACGAAGAACCCGTTCACGGCCATATAGCTGGCAGTCCATTCGTGGATGCGAAACGGTTCGAACCCTGTCGTGAGGAGCCAGATATGACCGAGTACTACAGTGATCGCCAACACCCACCGCACCGCGGTGAAGTGGTTTTGACCCATCAGCGGGTCCGCAAGCTGTGTTTGGCCACCCCCAGCCATTTATCAGTGCTCGTGATCTTCGGTGATCGGCGCGGATGACCAATGGACATGGTGAATCTTCCAGACCCCAGCGTCGCGTTTGAGAACCATGGTTTCCATAGCTTGGCGGTGCACGGGCTCGCCTCTATAGGCGCCATTAATCTCCGATTGAGAGATCACCGTAGCGATATTGCCATTCTCGAGAATGTTTCGGTCTTTGAGATCGAATGAAACCGCTGCCGCATAGGCCATATCATTAGACATATGGTGGCCAGCATACTCTTCGAATGAACGCTCTGCGCCGCCGCCTTCTGCGATCACAGCGCCGGGCGCAAACAGCGCGCGCAGCGCCGCCTCATCCCCTGCTTTTAGCGCTTCGCCGAAAGCGTCAGCGACGCTCGCCGGCGAACCGGCTTGTGGCGCAGGTATCTCGGACGGGCTGTTGTCGTCGTGGTGCCCATCACGATTGTCATGGCTGGTTGGGGCGGTGTCGTGATGGCCGTCGGCATTGTCATGGACATCCGCGGTCGGTGCCAAGTCTGGCATGGGATCCATATCATGATCTGCCGCGGCGACGCCGCCGCCATGATCATGGTCGTGGCCATCTCCGGTTACCTGCGGCAGGCTTTTGACGCCAAGACCGTAGCCATAGACGATTTTACCACCCCACCAGGCTGTGACGGTTAAGCCGAGCGCGGCCGCAGCCAAGCCTGTGACGAATATACCAGAGGCGGCTTTTGTTCTTCCCGTCCAGCGCCAGGCCGCCAATATCAGGATGGCGAGGCCGGATGGTACAGCCCAGTTGCGGTGCGTGGTCATCGCTGCATGCGACGGCGCATCATGAGCTACCGTGTAATAGGCCTGAAACCCTGCTGCTATGGTCAACACGATCGCGATCGCACCAAAGGCCAGCATCCAGTCCGCAGCCGGCCGCAGGGTCGCTCGCCATCGCTCAACAGGCGAAAAGGCGGCCAACACATAAGAGGCAAATGCCGTGAGGCTAAGCGCATAGGCAAAATGCACCAGAATCGGATGCAGGTTCGGTTCAATTAAATCGCCCAAGAGCGCCTCCCAGTTGGCCATATGCGTGAGTGTCGCTGTTTTCAGCGACTTGCATGATCTGGGTGATACGCCGGACACTTGCCTGACCCCTTAAAAAATTGTGGGGTCTGCAAGCGGCGTTAGTTCAGGTCTTTCATGCGACGATCAAATTCTTCCTTGTCAATTTCGCCGCGCGCATATCGTCGCCGGAGGATATCGACCGGGTCGTTGGACTTGGAGTCCGACCCGACCCGATTGATGGTCGCACGCACAGCGACATAGATCAGCAATGCCAGGACGCCCCAAAAAATCAGCGCGCCAAGATTGCCAAAAATCATATGCCCCATATCGGCCAATTTAGATCTCCATCATGTTTAGAACCAGGTTCGCACACCGACGAGCAATGCCGTTTGATCTTTTTCGCCTCCAGACGCCTCAATGAAGTCTGCGGTATCGCCAATAGCGCTTTGCCATTCGACGCCAATATATGGCGCGAATTCGCGAACAATTTCGTAGCGAAGGCGCAGGCCGGCATCGACGCTGGTCAAACCTGAACCGAGCTGCAGGTCAGGAATATCCTGAGCCGAGAGGCTCGCTTCTAAGCGGGGTTGAAGGATCAGACGTTGGGTTAGCAGCAATTCATATTCGGCCTCGACCCGTGCCGTGACGTCGCCTTCGGTGCTTACAAAGGCAGCAGCGTCAACTTCAAACCAATAGGGCGCCAATCCTTGCACGCCGAGCACGGCATGGGTGCGGCCCTTGGGTTCCAGATCATATCGCAAACCTGCCTGCACATCGAAATAGGGCGCGATTGCGCGCGACCAGAGGGCTTGGATCTCCGCGTCTTCAAGGTCTTCATCCTCAAAACTGTATTCAGCTTCAGCCTTGACCCAGAGTTTGTTGATATCGCCGCCATACCAACCCTGGGCGTCAAACACCAATGCCTCTTCATCATCAAAAATCTGAGTTTCAAAGCGGTCAGCCATGACAAACCAATTGGTTTGGCCACCGGCTTCGTGTTGCACATCAGCGCGGGCTTTGCTCATCGCTTCGCGGCCATAATATTCGTCGGCTTGTGACCAGGGCGGTGAGGTTCCATCGTCTTCTTCAGCAAATGCCGGCGTGATTGCGAGCGTTGCCGCCATGGCGAGGAGGAGTGTCTTTGAAAGCTTTCGCATCAGCTTTTCTCCCCATGCGTCATGCCATCATGTTCGCCATGACCATGCCCCATCATGTCGTCGCCGAATTGGGGTTCGGGCGGCGGGGCCTTTCCCATATCGCCGTGATCCATGCCGTCATGATCCATCTGCCGGTGCATTGGGGCGTCATCAGCGCCGATGACCGAGACGACCTGCATCATGCCAGCATGCATGTGATAAAGGAGGTGGCAGTGAAACGCCCAATCGCCAACATGATTGGCTGTGATATCAACCGAGAGCTTCTCGCCAGGTTTGACGATGACAGTGTGTTTGCGGGGTTTGTGGTGACCTCCGCCATTCACGAGGTCAAAGAACATGCCGTGCAAATGGATCGGATGTGGCATCATCGTATCATTGATCATGGTTAGACGAACGCGTTCGCCTTCATAGAATTTGATTGGTTCGGTAACTTCGGAAAACTTCACGCCATCGAATGACCACATGTAGCGTTCCATGTTGGAGGTGAGGTGAAGTTCGATCTCGCGCTCCGGCAGGCGCAGATCCGGATTGGCGTCCTTGCTGCGCAGCTGACTGTAGCTCAGGGTTCGGTGTGGCTGATCGTCTAGGCCGATGCCGGGCTCATCGAGCCGGCTCATTGGCATCATCGCAACATTGGCGACACCCGGGCCACGCGTGATTTCGGGTGCAGGCCCGCCATCCATACTATGCGCGCCATGATCCATGGTGGACGTTTGCGCGTTGGTGCCATGGCCCATCGCGCTGTGATCCATACCGGTCATATCTTCAGACGCGCTCATATTCATGTCGCCATGACCGGCCATTCCCATGTCAGCCATGGTCAGAGTTGGTACGGGGCGCAGCGCTGGCGCGCTTGCCTGCATTCCAGCGCGCGGCGCGAGGGTCGCTACGGCTTGACCAGAGCGGTCGATCGATTCCGCGACCATCGCAAAAGTATCGCTGGTCTCGGGCGCGACAATCACATCATAGGTTTCGGCAACCCCGATCTGGAACTCGTCAGTCTCGACGGGTTGCAGGTTGAGGCCGTCCGCCGCCACGACCTTCATCGGCAAGCCAGGAATGCGGAAGTTGAAAAGGGTCATGGCCGATGCATTGATGATGCGTAGGCGGATTTTTTCGCCCGGTTGGAATATGGCGTTCCAATTGTCGGCCGTCGCATGGCCATTTATCAAATAGGTATAGGTTGCGCCCGTGACATCGGAGAGATCGCGCGGCGACATACGCATAGCCCCCCACATCATACGCTGATCTAGCGCTGCGCCGAGCCCCTTATCGGAGGCATCTGCCAAAAAGTCCGGTAGGGTGCGCTGATTGTAATTATAGGAATCACTCATCTTCTTGAGTTTGGAGAAGATGCGGTGCGGGCTCTCAAAGCTCCAATCTGAGAGGACCAGAACGTATTCGCGGTCATACGCGAATGGATCGGGTGATTTCGGATCAATGATCAGCGGACCATAATGGCCAAGCTGTTCCTGCAGGCCGGAATGGGAGTGGTACCAATAGGTGCCGCTATGGTTCAGGTTCCAGCGATAGGTAAAGGTCTCGCCAGGCTTGATTCCAGGAAACGCCACGCCTGGCACGCCGTCCATATAGAACGGGACCAGCAAGCCATGCCAGTGGATTGATGTGTCTTCTTCGAGATTGTTGGTGACATTGATTGTGATATCGTCGCCTTCGCGAAAGCGAACCAGTGGACCGGGCAGGGTGCCATTGATCCCAGTTGCCAGTCCGGCGCGGCCGTCTAGCCGGACGGGAAATTGATCGATTGTCAGGTCAAATTGCGTCCCGGTCAGGGTCGGAAGGCCAAGATTACCTTGTTCAGCGGAACGCGCCCACGCTGGCAGCAGAGCGGCGGTTCCAAGAGCGGTGCCGGCGCCAAGCGTGGTTTTGATGAGCGATCGTCGAGATAGCATAAATAAACTCCAAGTGGGGTGGAGTTGCTGATACGCGAGCGGGCGTTTTAGCCCTCAGACCAAAGCTTATTCTGTTTCTGTATCGTCTTCTGGGAACGCCTCGGGCCACAACGCGCCTATTAGTTCCTGAGCGCTCGTCCGCCGCATGGCGATAATGACAGGCGTTTGCTCGGCCGCGAAATTGAAAATGAATTCAACGGCGTCGCCCGCCCGATAGTCCTCTAACTCAATCTCGTTCGAGACGTAGAATTCCATTTGCATGATGGGCCAGTCTGCTTCTGGTACCGGGCTATGTGTAATTTCCAGAATGCGCGTCTTGAGATCGCGCTGCAGCACAGAGCCAAAAGCGCGCGCAACATGAGGCGTGTCGCTCACCACCTCGCTGAATGCTACATATCTACAGGATCGAAATACTGGCTCCGGGGAATGCCGCGCGAATAGCCGCTTCGACACCCGCTCGGTGATTCTGAAGCTCAGCCATTTCGCGGCTGTCTGGCGAAATATGCTGCGCCTCCAATAAGGCTTGTAGGTCTGACGTCCTGCTCATTTAGTCTATCTCCATCTGGAATGTGAATCCGCCTTTGGCGGTGTCATTGTCATAAAGGCGAAGTGGCGCGCGGGCTTTCGGCAGACGATCTTTGCCGATCGATACAGCAATGGGCGCTGGGACCGCCGGGAAAATGGAGATGGGTTGGTCATCGCCATGCCGGGCGGCGATCTTGGACTGCGTCTCGTGCCAAAAGGTTCGAAACGCGATGAGGTCCCGCGCGCAGTTGAGGAAGGTGGGCGTGGGATCCACATCCTTCAGGGATATCTCATAGATTGTGTGAGTTTCAGAGATTTCGGCCGGTAGCGTCCCCATATCGATCTTGCCACTCAGGGAGAGCAGAATGGCCACAGGCGCATCTTCGCCTCGATCTTCCAGATATTCCAGACAGTAGCCAATCGGATCGAATGCAGTGTCTGGCTTCCAGCGCCAATCCTCAGTGTCGCGGTGGCGCTGATATAAGTCTACCGCTACTTTATCTCCGAGCTGCGCTCCTAGAAAGGTGAGCAAGGGAATTGGGCCGATCGCGAAGAGTGAGACATGTCCCGCCGCTTCTACAGGACCGGCGGTGCCGTAAGCGGAAGAGACCGCCCGATCGATGCGTCGGCAGGCGATAGATAGCAAATCTTCTTGCTCATCCAATCCGGTCAATGCCCCAAGATCGATTGAGGTCTGCAAGCCATCAAACGCATGACGCGGAAGAATAGCCGAAAACATATCCTGCCGGGGAATTGCGATCCTGAACCCACGAATCGGCGCAGCGAACGAAATGATGTGGGAAGCAAGATCTGGTGATGCATCAAGCGCGGCGTCGACACGGCGTTCGTGTTCGTCTTTCATCGCTCTCAGATCGTGCCGAGAAAACCATTCAGGGTGATCATCGATCTCCTTGTGACAGGCCTTGCACAAGGCCATGAGGTTATCGACTTCATTTATATCAGGAGGTCTTGGACCGTCATTTCCTCTGGGACCGCCTTCAGAGAAGGCGACAATGTGCGCACGGTCAGCAAAGTTGCCAGGTTGTTTGGAGAGGTGATGTTCAAATAGACGTGCATTGCAGCCCCGGCGCTGGCAACGACCGCCGGCGCGAACGAAGAGAATGGTGCTGGTGCGGTGTGAAATGGCACGAGTTGGCGTTACGCAAGGTGGCTCAATATCTGTTGCATCAGATTCTGGAGAACCAGAGACTGAACTCGAAATCGCCATCAGCAGTTTCCCTTACGTATGCCGCAATATGATGTGGTTTCACATACCTTCTCATACAAGACCTGGTGGTGAAAAATGTTCACTCTTTGTGCTTTTGCGTGGTAGAAGCAAGTAAGACCGAGCGATTTTTGTTGGCGAAAGAAAAGAGATGGCAACGGATAATAAGGGCTCAGAAACGGTCCAGAGCCAGCAGAGAAAAACACGCAGTCGCTGATGAAAATCGCATCTCTGAGTGATGGGGATGCCCGCCGGAGCGTGGGGGAGGGGAAAGACCCGAGCTTCACGCTGACGCGTGAGCGCTCCTGCGACCCGATGGTCGCCGCGTTCCATCTGACAGGTCACCTGGTATTCGCAATCATCGCCGTCAGGCCCGCCTTCAAGCGTTCGGAGCCGCCGCCGGTTTAAATGATGGCGGCACCATCCAACAGGAAAGGGCTTCGCCTTTTGGAAGTGGATCGGCGGGGAACAGTCCCTTCCGGCCACAACACTAGGAGAAGACACCATGTCTCAAGAATTCATCCTCTCAGGGCGCTTGGCGCGGGACCCGGATATCCGGTCCACCCTCGCTGGATCGCCTGTCGCCAATTTGCGGGTGCTGCAAACGCGCGGTTATCGCAAAGGCGAGGATTGGGTGGAGGAGGTCGAAGGCTTCGATCTCGTCACCTTTAACGAAAAGCTGATCACACGGGTAATCCAGCCCTTTTGCTCTAAGGGCAAGCGGCTGCGCATCCGTGGCCGGCTGCAGACCCGTAGCTGGGAAGACCAGAACAAGGTCACCCGTTACAGCACTGAGGTTGTCATAGATGATCTGAGGCTGCTGGAGCGACCCGCGCAAATGACGCACAGTTCAACCGACACGCAAGCGGCGTGAGATCGCCGCATCCCGCTTTTCAACCCAATTCAAATCAAGAGGAGATCACCCATGTCTGGTGATATTAATGTCTTTGTCGTCGACGGCTATGTCGGCGCAGATCCGCAAATCAGTATCGCTCCGGAACAGAAAGCCACACGCGCCCGGTTCCGGATCGCCACAACCCGCAAATTCCAGAAGGAAAGCGGGGAGATCGTAGAATATACCGAATGGTTTTCTGTGATCTGTTGGGGCGAGGCTTATGTGGAAAAACTCGTTCAACCCTATGTGAAGAAGGGGTCCTTCCTTCAAATCATGGGGCGGGTGCAGAACACCCGCTGGACCGATCAGGACGGCATTGAACGCTTCGGCGTCGAAATTGTCGCCGACCGGATCGACCTGCTCGACAAGGTGGGCGCGGGTTCATCCTGCGGATCCGAAGATCTGCCCGGCGATGATTCCACGTCCGGTACCGAAACCGACGAGGCCGCAGGTTCGACGTCGGACTATGACGACGAAATTCCGTTCTAGTCCCTAACACCCTAAGGCAGCCGCCCGCTTTCGCGGGCGGCTGCTCGCATGGAACTTTTGTTTGATGATTGCCGTCGTATATGCCGTCGATTTTTATGGATCGCGTTGTCATTGATGCGAATATCTTCGTGCCTGCGCTGATGAATGCTCGCGGCGCGCCGCGAGCGGTATTACGCCTTGCATTGGAGCGTCAGATTGTTCCTGTGTTTGGCAATGCGCTTTTGCGGGAATATGAAGACGTCCTCTCGCGAGACCGACTTTTTGCGTCAGCCCCGGTCACGCGAGGCGATATCGACACGCTTCTTGATGCCTTGCTCAGCGTTTCTGAATGGCGGAGCATATACTATTTGTGGCGCCCAAACCTGCCTGATGAAGGAGACAATCATTTGATCGAACTTGCCGTCGCTGCAAACGCCGAAGCCATCATAACGGCGAACACAAAGGATTTCGCCCGCGCAGACCTCGTCTTTGAAGGCCTAAATGTCGTCACCGCGGGCGGCTATGTGGAGACTAGGAGCCAATCATGAGCACAATTACATTACGTCTGCCTGACACCCAACATGAGCGTCTGAAAGACCTCGCCGCCGCCAAAGGCGTCAGTCTAAATAAATTGCTTGAAGAACTCACCGCTCGGGTGATCGCTGAAGCCGATACCGAAGTGCGCTTCAGAGCCCGCGCAGCGCGCGGAAATGCGGCTGAGGGCTTGCGCATTTTAGCGCGCTTGGACGAGCATTACAAAACTGATTAGCCGCTCAGATACCGAGGTGTCACCGGTGCTTTTGGTCTGCTCTTTGCGTGGAGTGGATATGAGTTTTTCATGGCTGAATGGGCGTCTTCATCTTTTGCGATCTCTATCATCTAGGCATTGAGCCTTTTTGCGATACTGAACCGGAGTTAAGTCGACGCGGCGCGCAGGTGAGGTCTACGAATGGGCCGCATATAGACACGGAGGCGGGGCAAGTGATGGGCATTGAAGAGATGGGCCCTTTGGAGGAGAAAGCCGCCCGTCTGATCAAAACAGGCGATTGGGCGGATATCTATCCAGGCCTTACGCTTCTGGACATCAAGGACGCCGCCATCTTGCTCTGCCTACCGCAGACGGTGGTCTTGCAATGGATCGGGGAGGGCAAATTGCTCGCCTTGCGAAATTCAGCCCATCAGTTTCGTATTCCCCTCGATACGCTTATGGACCGGCGCGCCGCCATCCCTGGCATGGCCCATGTGATCAATCAGATTTGCAAGGGTTATCACAATCTCGCCTGGCTGTTCCTGATCCAGCCGGTTCCGGATGAAGACGGCCTCAGGCATGTGCTCGATCTCTTGAAAGAGGGCGACACGGACCGCCTCGATCAGGCTGCGCTGATCTGGCATGAGCGCCTTGGGACCGGCCCACCCAGTTAAACACGAACCGCACGTATAACCGAACGGTAGGCCGCCCGGCTCGTGCACATGGTCTGACGGGTTCGCCCGCTTTTTAAGCTGAGGGTAGGTTGGTCTTAGCGGGGTGCCACATTGGTGAAGAGCGCTGCGGTTCATTTATAGCGGAGTTGCCTCGTGCCTCTCCATCATGGGCTGGACGCCTCCCTGCGCCTCCCTGCGCCTCCCTGCGCTTCGCTCCGGGTCGTGCTCTAGGCGCTGACGCGCCCCAAGCCCCGCCTGCGCGGGTCTTGTCCCTGCGGGTAACGATCATGCCCTCGGCTTTGCCTCGGCTGGCGCGGGCGCGTGGCGCAGACCGGCAAAGCCTGTGAAGGCTACGCACAAGGATTGTGAGTGACACTGACAAGCCGCAGACGCGGCTTTTTTCAACTGAATCCGACGGCTGCTTCCGCGCTGTTAACCGGGCTGGGCCATGCGGCCCAAGTCCCGGGCGCGGGCCCATCGGATGGTCTCTCTCTCAACTGCGGTGGTAGTCTACCAAGGTGCAGCAGCGCCGCCTCAAGGACTGCGGGGCCCCACCATTTTTGTGATCCTCCGATCAGCCTGATCAGCGCGGTCTTAGGGTACGCGCCTGCAGGAGATAACAGGGCCTGGCGGCGCGATCGGCGGAGGCTCCCAAAAATCGTTTCCCCCACAGCGAAGCGCGCCTTTGGCGCGTCCTTGATCCGGCTGTCTGCGCACTTGGGTGAGGGGTGTCCACTGTTTTCGAAATCCGAAGACGGGGTGTTTTCCAACTAAAAGGAGATGTCCAATGGAAACGCAAAATGATGTCCTGGTCGGCGTGCTGGCAGCGATGCAAAACCCGCCAGGCATAGAAGACTTCGCCGGGGCGATCCCGCCCGATGAGGCGCTGATCCATATTGTCAGCGCCGCCTATGGCGAACTTGCAGATGCGCTCGAAGACGGCCCGCTGGCTGGGTCGCTGGAGCGGATTTTGAAAGGCTGGACAGACGTGCTTCACCGCACGATTGAAGGCCTGGAAAAGCAGGCCGATCGGGCCGAGCTTGACATGAAAGAGGCAGCCTTGGCGCAGGACTATTCAGAAGTCATGAGCGTCGAACTGGAACGCAAAACAGACCGACTTCGCGCGCTGCAAAACGCGGTGGAGGCGGTGTCGGTGATGCGCGATGCGGGGGCTTCAACCTACGAGGCGAGATGCGCCACATTATGGCGTCCCATGCACGGGTCCAGGCCGTCCTCAAAGATCATCACATCGGCCATGATTGACGCCCGGGATCTCTCCCGGTCGCGGAAGATCTTGGCCGCCGAAGGCCGGATCATTGAGGGCGCGAAAATCGCCCTGTTCGGGGACAAGAATGACACCGATTACAAGCGGGTCGCGGACGTCCTCGACAAGGTCAAAGAGAAGCTTGGGCGTATGGCGCTTTTGCTGACCGGTCAGAAGACCGGCGCGGATGCCTGCGCCATGTCCTGGGCTAAGGCAAACGGCGTGGATGTGGTGATCTATAAACTCGAAGGTCATGCCTCTGACCGCTACTTCCGGCGCAATGAGCGCATGCTGTCTGAAGCCCCCAAAGGGGTCTTGGTCTTCAGTGAAAAATCGGCCTTCACACGGCATGCCGTAGAGACCGCACGCAAGATGGGATTGCCCGTCAAACGATGCGGATTGGCGAGCTGAAATCACCCTCGCAGACTAGGCGCGGCGTGGCCCGATCAGGGCTGCGCCGCGCTTTTCTTTTTCGGTCGCTCGCCGGGTGCGCCCTGACTATAGAGTTGACAAATCCGGCCCCGTCGGCATCTTAAGCGGGCTGACGTCGCGGGCTTTCCATCCGGTTCTCACCTTTGAGGAGAACCGTAGATGACCCAGACAATTACCTTTCCAATATCTTTGAAACGCTTTGAAAAACCCTCGACTCAGTGCGTTGTTTTGCAGCGCCGAGTGGGTTGCCGCCGTCGCGGTGTCTGGAGCAATGCACAAGACACAGTGCCCTTTCGGGCCTGTTTTCGTTGCGAAATCAAAACATTAGACGTTTCGGGCAGTGTCGACGGTCTGTCGACGACTTTGCAAGACACTAAAAAATTTAATAAAAACAGTGGGCGGTCTGTGTGATGGCGGTCCAGGAAATCCCGGCGGGGAACGCCAATCGCATCATGTTTCGCGCCTCGGCGAAGACCTATTCGGTGCTGGCGCGCTATGCCGCCCAGCAAGGTCTGTCACCGTCTGTGGTGGCTCGCCGGATCCTCGACGAGGCGATCCATAAGGGTTCGGTCGAGGAGACTTTAGATCTCGTCGTCGATCGGCTGCTCATCTTGGATGAACTCGTTCGTATGATGCTCTCCGACGTCGAAGCGGAGCGGATCGGCGAGGCCGAGCACTTTGCCAGGTTGCGCGCGATTGAGCACAAGGCGAGGCGTTGATCCGATGAGTAACCGTCACTCCCCGAGACATGACACGACCAACAATTGGATGCGCACGCCGATGGACCGGTTTGTGCGCGGCGGCCAGACCATCAATCTACAAGTCCGCGAGACCATTCACCTGGTCAAGATCATGCTCTTGGTCTCGCTTGGGCTTGGCTTTGTGGTGTTCACCGCCTGGGTGCTCTGGACGACAGATGGCGTCGACCGGAATAGCTTTCTGAGCTTCACCCATATCAAAATCCTGGAAGCCATGAATGCCAATCCGGACCAGATTTTCTCCTGTCCCAAACCCGATGGCAGCCGCATCAATATCGAACTGAAATGGTGCCTCGCCGACCCGTCTGTCAGCGCCGGCTGGCGACGGGTGGCGAGCGCCGCCACGGACGCGTTCTGGGTGTCGCTCGGCCTTGCCGTGACGGCGATGATTTTCCTTTTCATCTGGTTCAAAAAGTTTGGCCAGGATTTGATCAAGGAACGTCGCACACGCGGCGCGGAAGTGGTCAGCGCCAAGGACCTTGATCACCTTGTCTCGCGATCGAATGCCAAGCTCGCCACCAAGCCGTTTTTTGCGGGAAACAAACCCTATCGTCTCGCCGGGGTAGCAATGCCGCTCGGGGCACATCACCGCCATGTCATGGTCGCTGGCACGACGGGCACCGGAAAGAGCCAATTCCTTTTCGACTTAATGGCGCAGATCCGGGCGAATGGTGACCGCGCCATCATCTTTGACAAGACCGGCGCCTTCATTGAACGCTTCTACAATGAGCGCTCTGACGACCGGATTCTAAACCCGCTGGATGCCCGCTGCGCGCCCTGGTCCATGATTGCCGAAGCAGAGGTTGATACCGATTTCGACACGATGGCCCATGCCATTATTCCCGACGACAAATCGCAAGACCGGTTCTGGCCAGAAAGCGCCCGCTCAGTCCTCGCCACCGCGCTCGCTAAGTTCAAGGCGAAAGGCGTGACGGAGACGCGCACAGTGATCGACTTTTTGCTCAAGGCCAATCAACGCCAGCTCAACGCCTTCTTCGCCGGCACACTCGCGGCGCGCTCGATCTCAGGCGATCTTGGCAAGACCAGCGGCAACATTATGGCCGTACTCGCGCCCAGCATCCGGCCCCTGACGCTTTTGCCGGTGGCCAACAAAAACCCCTTCTCAATCCGCGAATGGATTGGCGATGATCATGCCGAGAATTGTCTCTTCCTCTCGGCCCGGTCCGATCAGATGAAAGCCATGCGCGGTCTGATCACGCTCTGGTTTGATACCGCGATCAAATCACTGCTCAGCCAGGAACGAAAACCCGGCCGGACGATCTGGTTCATTTTGGACGAGTTCGCCGCGTTGCACGCGATCCCTTCGCTGGTCGAGGGCCTTCAGGAAGCGCGTCAATATGGCGGCGCCTTCGTGCTTGGTGTGCAGGACCCGGCTCTGGTGCGGGATCGTTATGGCGCCGACCTCACTCAAGCGATTACCGGGCTCTGCCGAACCAAAGTGATCTATGGCACCGGCAATTATCACAATGCCCGCGACTGTGCAGATTGGATTGGTCAGGCCGAAACCCTGCGCGCCGAACAATCGATGACCTATGGCCCCAATGATGTCCGTGACGCCATCGGCGTGCATTCTCGGACCGAGCTCACCCATATCGTGCTGCCAGAACAGATCTTTAAGCTCCCCGACCTGCACGGCTTCCTGTCCTATCCGGAAGCCTTTCCAGTGGCCTCGATCACGATCGCGCCCTTTCAGGGCGACCCCTGCGCACCGGGCTTCCTCTTGCGCAAAACCCCGCCGTCGCCCGTCACGCCGCCAGGTGGTTTGGATGTGGCATCGGATGGCACTTTGGTGCTCCCTTCGCTGCCAGAAGACCCGGGCCCCGAGCACGGCAGCCAGGGCGAGCCGGCCATGGCAGATGAGGGTCCATTAGGACAGGGCCCCTCAAAGCCGGACACGCCAACACCACTCGATCCTGCTGCCGCCGCATTGCTTTCCCATGACGCCGCCCATCAACGCCGTCTACATCGCCTGAGACGGGCGGGAAGCGCTTCAGGCCCTGAAGCGTGCCTGTCTCAACAGGGCGCGCGCGGGACCCCTGAGGACGCCTCTGAGGAGCAACACGAGGGCGACGCAGCTGCGAGCGGCGGCATGGCGCAAGAAGCTGGTGAAACGCTGACCCTGTCGGATGATCCGCAAATCCTTCAATCCATTCTGGAAGAGGATGAAGCGGCTGAAGAGAAGCGACGCCAAGCCCATGAAGCAAGGTTGGAGCGTGAACGCGAGCTGATGGCGGCGCGTCATATGCGAGACAGTGTGCGGCGCGATCAGATCGACATCGCGCTTGAGCCTGATGAGCCGGATCTCTGAGAAGGCTATCGGCATGTTCAATATCGTTCAGGTCAAAGGAGATGATGCCGGGGGTTATTATGGCACCCAGGCCAATTACTATCTCGGCGGCGAAGCGCCTTCAAATTGGGTCGGACAAGGCGCGGCGGCGATCGGTTTGAAAGGGCCGGTCGATCCGGCAGCGTTCACACGGTTGATGAATGGCGAGGTGCCAAAGCCGGGCAGCGATCCTGTCCGTGTGCTATCCGGCGTGCGCAAAGGCTGGGACATGACCATTTCAGCGCCGAAATGGGCGTCGGTTCTGATCACGCTCGGCGAGGACAAACGTCTTGCCTCACATTGGCAGACCGCCGCAAAGCGCGCCTTTGATTATGTCGAACGGTTCGCCACCTATCGAGAGACCGTGAAAGGCGTCACGCGCGATGTGGTCGGCGCGAGACTAATTGGCGGAGCGTTCCTGCATGATGCCAATCGCAACAATGAGCCGTCCATCCATGTCCATATGGTGGCGTCCGCCATCGGGGTGACCAAGCGGGGCAAGCTGCGCGCGGTCGATCTCCAGCACGCCTACAAGCACGCCAAGCTGATTGGACAATATGTGCATGCCAATTTTGCCCATACGGCGCGGCGCGACGGGTATCAGGTTGGACTTGATGGTAAAGGCATGGCCGTGTTGGAGAACGCGCCCGAGGGCCTAGGCGCGGTCAGCGAGGCCCTGTCGACCCGCCGCGACGAAGTTCGCTCGGAAATCGATCGGCTCGGCGTTGCGACGCGCCAGGGGGAGGTCGCCGTGGTGCGGGCGACCCGTGAGGCCAAATCGCCCGATACAGCTGATCTTCTCACCCATGCCAAAGCCGTTGCCGAGGCCAAAGGATTTGGGCCGGATCAAATCCGCGCCCTGGTACCAGATACGCATCTCTCTTTGAAAGACGCCATGGCCGCCCGCGTCGATGGCGCCTTGCCGGGTTTTGTCGCCAAGACGCTCGCGGAGCAGTCGGGCAAAACGCCCGGAGAGCCGTCATCAACGCCACCGGGCGACGCGCCGGGCTTTGCGAAGCGCGTGGTGCGGCTCGCAGGCGCCGCGATCACCGAGATCTGGGCGCAGCTGAGCGATCAGTCGCGCAGCACCGACAAATACGCCCGGTCCTTCTATCCGGCGCCTCAGCTCTCAGATAGCGGACCGCGCCCCGATGTTTTTCGGCCCCCCGAAGACTATCCTGCCACACGCCTCGCGGCGCGCCATGAACTCGCTTATCAAATCCGTAGGGTTTCTGAACGCCAGGCCGCTTTCACTTTGCACGATGTGGTCTTGCCGACTTTGATCGCGGGCCTGAATGAAGACTTGCCCGGCGTGACTGAGACGCAAGTTCTAGGTGCGGCGCGAGACTTTGTTTCCGAAGGCCTGCTTGTCGTCGGGCGGGATCGTAAATCCCTCTACACCGCAACCGGTCTCGAGCTGGAACGCGAGCAAAGGATTCACGAACATACTGAAAGGGGCAAAGGCCAGTCGGTTCCGGTGCTTGCGCCAGACCCCGCTCAACGGGCCATCCATGCCTATGAGGCGGATGCCCACAAGCTGACAGATGGGCAGCGCCAGCTGGTCACCGCGATCTTGTCCTCCAAAGATCGGTTCGTCTCGGTCCAAGGCGTTGCTGGCACGGGCAAGACAACCGCGCTGCGGGCGGCGCAAAGCATCCTGAAAAGTAATACAAAGGCGACTGGCCATGTGCGCCTCTACGGCGTCGCCAATACCAAATCCGCCCGTAACGAAGTCCGCGCGCAGGGGATTGAAGGGCGCACCACAGCCTCCTTCCTGTCGCGCTTCACCCGCTACTTTCATACCGGCGTGCTTCCGACAGGCGAAGACAAGGCCGATTGGGAAAACACGGTCTTGCTGTTTGATGAAGCGTCCTTTGCCGGGAACGCCGACATGGAAGCCGCCATGGCGATCGCTGATAAGTTAGGCGTGCGCGGCTTTGTGGCCCAAGGCGACCGCGATCAGTTACCCGCCATTTCCGCAGGCAATGTGCCCGATCTCATTTCTAAGCTGAGCCATGGCTTTACGGTCACCCTGTCCGACATTGTTCGCCAGACAAATCCAGATCTTCGCGAGGCGATCGAACAGTTGGTTGGGGCGAAGCCCGTTTCCGGCGCGCCGAATACCTATAAGCCAATCGGCGGACCGCGTGATGTGACGACACGGCTTTCCAAAGCGGTCGCAGCTTGGACAAAAGCCGATGCGATTACAGATCTCGGACTTGAGCGGGCAAGGGATAAAGACAGCCGCGCGGAGCAGCTTCAAGCCATCGCGGCCAGCGTTGCCGGGAAATGGCAGGCGCTGTCGCCACAAGAGCGCGCCGAAACCCTCGTCGTGTTTCCAACCCATGAATTGCGGGCGCTCTTTCATGATGAAGTTCGCCAAACGCTCAAGCAAGAAGGCGAAATCATTGGCGAGGACAAAGTCCGGCAGGTCTTAAGGCCCAAACCCATGGGGCAGGCTGAAAAAGACCGCGCCGGAAACTATTCCAGCGGTGATGTGCTTGTCTTTTCTCAAATGGTGAGACGTATCGGGGCGCGGCCTGGCGCCCGCTTCAGCGTGGACCAGGTCGACCGGGACGCGAACCAGCTGGCTTTGCGCGATACGAAGGGCGAGTCTCATACGCTGTCCCTGTCGGATGGCCGTTCAAAGCTGCCTCGATTTGAAGTCTTTCGTGAAACCAACGCCGCGTTCGCAATTGGTGACCGTATCCGAATTCTTCCCGGCGATCCCCGCAATCTCGCTGACGGGCTGACCGATTTGACGATCACTGGCGAAGACGGGCGCGGCCTGGAAGTCACCGGGCGAGTGTCCGAGCCGGGCGAGGACACCGCTGGAGAGACCCGGACGCTGCGTCTGCAAGCCGGGTCCACCACCGCCATGATGATCGATCATGATTATTCGCGCACCGTCTATGCCGCTCAGGGCCTCAGCGCGCTCCGCGTTTTGGCGGGCTTTCATAGCCAATCCATCATGACCTCCTTCGCCAATCTCTACGTCATTGGATCGCGCGCCAAAGAAGCGCTCAGCATCATCACGGACAGCCTTGAGCGCGCGATGGACGCCGTGGCGCACAATCCCGGCATCCAGATGAGCGCCCATACGGCTATGGATCATCTCGAAGTCGAACACTTTATCGACCGGGCCCGGACCGAAATGGACGCCGCGCGCCAACACGCTAACCCCGATTTCGGCGAACCACCGGCAGAGCCGGACATGGGCGCTCGTGTTCGCGAAGATAGAGCGGAGGGCACACCCAGCGGCGGCGCGTCTGAGACGCCCATGTCGGAGGAGCGGCCCGCCGATCTCGACCGCGATCACGAACTCGAACTTGAAGACGAAGTCACCCCGGACCTGCAGCCTGATCGGGAGGTGGGAGATTGAAAGTTCTTTTGATCACTCTCGCTCTCTGGATGAGCGCCGCTCAGGCATTCGCTGAACCGATCAGGCCGTGGTGGGTGGAGGGCGCGTTCGCCTCTGCTGACCTTGCGCCATTGTCCCGGCCCAGCGCGCAGCCAGCAGCATTGCCAGAACGATTGCCATCGGTGCTCACGCTTATTCAGCGCGCTGCTGACTTGCATGGCGTTGATGCTGATCTATTGCGCGCGCTCGTCGCTCTGGAAAGCGCCTATGATCCAGGCGCGGTTTCAGAAGACGGCGCGATCGGGCTTGGTCAGCTGATGCCCGTCGTCGCCAATTGGTGCGGGGTCACCAATCGCTTCCACCGCGTCCAGAACATTGACTGCGCCGCCAGGCACTTACGTGTTCTGCTGAGCAAATATAGCGGCGATGAACGCCTCGCGCTCGCCGCCTATAATGCCGGCGAGCCTGCGGTCGATCGATGCCGCTGCGTGCCGAGCTATCCTGAAACACAGGACTATGTCGCGCGCGTGCTCGTCCTTCGCAGCGCTTCGAGCGGGGACGCCTCATGACCCGTTCCCCACGCCTGTCTTCGCCACGCCTTCCCGCAACGCTCACGCAAAGGAGCCCCTTATGACCGACACCTCGCATCCGCCAGATCGCCCTTTGGCCGCGATCGCTGCCATGACGGCCTATGTGGCGCGCTGGCCGTTTCGCCATGTTCACGGATCAGATTGGCTGCGTGAGAGATTCTCAGTCTCGCTCACTGAAGTGAGTTCAAGAACCATTGCTCGAACATATGGGCTCTATTTCAGGGACAGTGAAAGCCCGCCAAAAGTCGAGGATTTACCGCTCGTCACGCTCATGCAGACCCTAATTCTCGCGGCCCTGATGGCTCTGATCTGGCTGAGCTGGACGATGACCGATGACTATGTCCTGCCGGCTCTGATGGCGTTCAGCGTTTTTCATCTTGTCCCATCGCGTCAGGATTTCCTCACTGAAGGCAGGTTGGCCGACCGTGTTCCATCCTGGTTGACCCCAATCACTGGCGCTTTGTCTTTCGTCGTGTCTCTTCCAGGCATGCTGATCGCGCTCCCAGCAGCCATTGTCTGGGGCGTGATCGGAACCCTAAAGCTGAAAGCGGCGAAAGGGGGGATAAGCTGATGCCGACCGGATTTCTCGCAAGCGCTTTGGTGCCGGCCTTCTGCGAGGAAGCCATCCGGTCGAGCTATCTCTTCTATTTGGGGGATCGCGGACGGCGGCGACGGGTTGTTCTATCCTTGGCCGCGGTGTTCGTCATTGGGGAGCTCTTGTATGATCTCTCACTCTTTCCTGCGGCACGGGCTGAAGTCGGGGATCAATTGGCGATCATATTATTGCTTGTCGCCTTGACCAGCGGAGCCGCGCTCCATATCGCGCTGACCTTTTGGACGGCGGCCCGGCAGCGACGCGGCGCGGGCGTCTGGCTCGTCTTTGCGATCGCCCTCATCGCTCACGGCCTCTTCAATCTAGCAGGGATTGGCCTTGTCGGAAGGCTAGCATGAATATCCGCTGCATCCTCATCCTTTCGCTTCTTATGAGTGCAAGCGCCGGCGCGCTCGGACTGTTATATGGCATAGGCGCGGGCGGCGGGGCAGTGCTTATGGGCTATGCGATCTGTCTTGGGATCGCAGCATTGGCTTTGCGATACGTGTCCGGAAATCCGGAGCTCGCCAGCGACCCGCATGCTCATGTTTCGGATGAATTCGTCTCCTCTGGGCACCAAGCATGCACCAGCCAAAGAGAACAGATGGTTTTACCCAAAGCGGTAGAGGCCAAGACAATGGCGTGCGCGGTTCAAGAGCCTGAGGTGCGCAGCACGTCCACACGCGCTGAGATGAGCGCCGTTCAACAGGTGCTGGACCTGGACGGCATGGCAGAGCTGCGCACACAGGAAACGGTCAATGGCGTCTGGATCATTACCCAAGCTAGCGACATGGCGTTAGGAGCCATTGAAGCGGCCTGTTTGAAAACACTAGATCCAAGCAACATTGATGAGACCCGGGTCCGGCGTTGGTTTGAAATAGTAGCAAGTTTGCGCGCTGTGGATCGCCGGGCTTTCCCCAAAGCCGAACTGCGCCGCGGTTATGTTGCTGAGCAGCAGGGCGTCAGCAAAGAACAAGTTCGCCAAATCGATCAGGGTCGATATGCGCCGCTCAACAAACTATTGGAAGCGATCGAGCCAGCGATCTTATGAATGTTGCCAGTACCCTGTGTTTATAGACCAATACCCCCGAATTACCTCCGTTTTAGCGCGACACATCCTTGTCCATCGCGTCACACTGAGCCCGTCCAAACAAGGAGAATGAGTGATGACTGGGCAAGTAAAGTTACTAACCGCGAAAGAAGTTCTGGTGATGACCGGATATAAAAGCCGCACCACTTTGTGGCGAAGGGTCAAATCCGGTGAATTCCCGGCGCCCATCGCGCTGAGTGCGAATGCGACGCGCTGGAAGCGCGAAGAGGTGGAGGCTTGGGTCGAGGCGCTGCCCGCCATTGGCTATGGGCGGCCGGTTGGTGAACCAAGCACTTGAGGCCATGTTTACCGCGAAGGTCTTCGTCTCTTCCGTCATGGAGGCGTTTCGTAGGAGGTAAAATATCTGCGCGGCAAGCTCCAATGAAATGTCATATTCTGATACAGTTTTTAGTATGATTGCATGGACGCTTTCATTTATTGCGTTTAGTTAATGCGCGGTGATGGCGAAATTCCATTGCAGAACACGACCTATTGGTGTGCCTCATGTCGGAAGAACGGCCAGAAATCAGACGGGCGAAAACCCATGCTAAAGAACGCCGACAGCATCTGCGTCAAAAGGGCCTGCGCCCAATCGAAGTTTGGCTGACTGAGGACCAGATCGCCGCCATCGACTATTTCGTGCAAGCTCAGGACAGCGCCAACCGGGTTGATGGGCTCGCTGATTGGGCGACCAGTATGCAGAAACATGTTCTCGCCGATCCCATGGTGACCGAGCTGACCAAGCGATATCAACTGCCGACTGTTTATCATGGCGTCGTGGTCGCACTCCAGTTTTTGAGGCATATCGCCGAAACCTACGACCTCACCGTTGAGGATGCGGCTGGACTTGAATGTTTCCAAATGCGCGCCGATGGTCGTGTGCGCGTTGCCGACCAGAACGCGGACGACGAAGACCAGCCGAGATTCAAGGTCAAATAGGTCTGCCCCTTAGGATTTGGCGCGCACGTTGCTTGCCGATCAAAAGATGAAACTTTATTTTTCCTTTCGCGCGGCCCATGGGTCATGCGTCTGATCGATCGCGATATCGGGTCGCTCGTTTCTGGCGATCTTGAGATCTCCGCAGAGACGGCGAACGCCCTTCGGTCTGCCTATGCCGGAATAGCAAGCGACGAGGAGATGACGCGCGCCATTGAAGCAGTCCGCAGCGCGCGAGAGAGCCATCAGTGGTTTGCGTGCGATTGTCGCGCAGATGAAAACATCTATCCGCTTATTGCACCCGCCTACCTAACATCGGCCAAGACTTATTATTTACGCCGACTGGTCGGGCCGAAACGACCGCTCCACGCCGTGAGCTGCCCGTTCTTCAGGGAACGCCCCGAACCGGGATTAGGTCGCGTCCGAGGGGCACCGTCATCAGTCAGGTCACCGGATGGGTTCTTTTCGGTCATAGATCACGAGGCTGCCAGGAAGGTTGCAGGTGGCAGCGATCAACCAAGGTCGATCACTTCAGTACGCCAATACACACCGCCGCCGCTTGCGCGCCAGCTTTGGCGCCTCATGAGATTGGCCCGTCTTAATCACCTGCCGCCGGTACAGTCGTCTGCGCCGCCGTCCATCTCCGTGGAATTCTCGCGATTGCGCGCGGCCGCTGAGAACGTCCTGGTTTCGAAAGGTGTTCCTCTTGCCCGGGTTCTGGGGACGCATCCGGAAGCGTATACCAGCAATCGGTTGTTCGCGCAGATCCGCCAGATCCAAAGAGCGTCAAGCGACGAGGCACCACTGCAAGGGTTTCTGGCGCTGTTTGCCCGGTCTGCCTCACAGGAAACGATACATGGCGCGGAAGGGGCGGATATTCAGCTTGAAGGCGGGGTCGCAAGCGCGCCGGGCATTAGCTTGGTGGATGATGGCCCCTTCCTGATCCTAGCGGTGATTGGGGATCGTGCCGGGCAGGGCGGTCTAGCCGCGCTGCGGGCGTATGCGCAGCCGATTTATAGTGCGACCCAATTCATGCCGGTAATGACGACGCTCGGCAGATCGCTTGTGAAATCCTTGAATTCCATACGATGGTCGCTGGCGAAGCGAAGGTCTGATTTGCGCATTTCGTTGGAGATGCCGCTATTTGCGCTAGAAACATCAAGCGGTCCTGTCCACCCCGACATCATGATAGAGGTTTCTTCCACAAAAACCGGAGAAGTGCGAACGACGTCTCTGTTTGTAGAGGCGCAATATGAGGATGCTTCTATCGCAGCGCTTTTGCGTGATCGTGTTGGACCGGTTTTCTCCGTCCTCCCCGCTGATTTGGAGAACGAAGACGCGTTCAAGCGTCGCCTGACGAGCGCGCTTCTTTTTTGAACAGCCGCGCAAAGGCTGACACCTAGCATGATGCGGTTTGTTCCTTGGCAGCGTTCGGCGTTCAAAATCGTTGGTGGGTTTTATGGTGGGTGAGTGCGCTCAATTACCGTAAAAATTCAATAATAATAAGAGCTTATGAGAGTGA
>TARA_R110000803_G_scaffold42850_5_pt1 | contig 60721 bp, 98 predicted proteins | sample TARA_R110000803 | Tara Oceans TARA_R110000803 (sample SAMEA4397772) | marine metagenome | biome: Polar Biome; feature: [SRF] surface water layer (ENVO:00010504); material: water (ENVO:00002006), including particulate matter (ENVO:01000060) such as... | depth 5 m | reverse complement strand
CTGATTGGCTCTTGACCTGGTCATGATCTATTATGGAACTAGGCTCTATAGACTCAGGGTTTCTATACCCATATGTCTTGCATTGCCTTATTTCATTTAAAGATCTACCCTTTCTATTTAATGGGTTCATAACCATCTGTTCTTTTCCTGGTAATGCTTATATAAGCTAATGCATGCATATAATAAGCATGCTATCAATATAATAGGAGGATATGCTATGCATATAACTAATGCTGCTATACCTAATACTATCCATAATAGCATTACTTCTTCTTTGCTTCTCATTATCCGTTAAGTTGTTGTTTGAATGTGTTCTTGCTCAATACCAATGGTGCTCCGTCAATATTGGTTTTCACTGTTACATGTTTGTCATGTTCCGTTATGATAAGGGTCTTACCTTTCATTGCCTTGTAATTATTATACACGTATTCTGTTATCAATGTTCTATCTATTTCCATTTCTCTTTGTTTTTTCTTTATGTTCTTGTTGCTCTAATATTTGCCGTATGCTTCTCAACACACAATATATTGCTAATACTATGATTATTCCATTCATTGTTCAATTTGTTTGGGTGGTATCATATTCAAAATTTGGTTTAAGACCTGCCCATACATCCATCCTTGGTATGGAATTGCCTTTTGGCTTTGCAGCTTTTCGTTCTCTTAACATCTCTGGTCTATTTTGTTTGACCCATGCAATATACCAAGGTGCAATCTCTTGCACATGAGCAATTGACAATCCTGCATACTTACCTGATCTAAAATTCATACTTCATCTTTAATTATAGTTGTGGTCACACATATCACAATGAACGTTAATATTCCTATCATTGTTATATCACTTATCATTGTTCAATTTTTTTGCAAACCAATAATCTATCCATGACTTGGCAAAGTATATGATGAAAGCAAACACAAACAATTCTAACAATGCCCAATAATGCACTTCCATCAAATATGCCAATGTATCATCCATTGCTTTCCAATCTTAATATCTCATCAAATTGTCTGGCCGACTCGGCTTCACAATCCAATAGCTGATCAATCAACTCATTTTGTCTTGCTTGTTCATTCAATTTCTCTTGAAATGCACCTACATACAATATTGTTATGATGGTTGCATATGTTACTAATATCATTGTTATGATCATTCGTTTCATGTCACATTTTCTATTATGGCCGATGCAATGCATAAACATGCAATCAAACCTATTATCATTACTGCCGCTAATCCGGCCAATTCTTTTTCTTCACTATTCATATGTTATATGTTTTTGCAATCCATTCTCTCACCAATCCTTGATCAATGTATCGAGATGTGATTGGAAGTTCATCCATTAAAAATGTCAATATCATGTCCGTTGCATCCTCTGGCGTGAAGGTTATCTCTTCATTGCGAGCAGCATGCGAGCTAGGCTTACCAAACTTACCTAACTTTTCTTTCCTCACATCCTCACTGGGCAACAACGGATTCCTTTCGCCTGTCCATGGATCTGTCTCTGGAAGTTTGTTTAAGAAATTTGTTAGACCTTTATCCTTATCATGAGTCAATCCTCCTTGAATGTATTCATGAGTATCTCCCATCTGATTAGGTTCTTTGTTATTCTCTGGAGCATTCATAAACTCATACATGTCTCTATCTATTTCTACCAATTGGTCATTAAACATTCCGACAGCAACATTATCTACTAACTCGTTCAGTTCAAAGTCATCCCAATCAAAAGGATCTATATCTACTTCTACTTCTTGATCTATATATCTAACTAGCATAGGCTCCACTATTTATTGCGTTATGCACATCGATACATCTCTCATACATTTCTCTCTCTTCATAATGTTTAAGCATCTCTTGCATATCTTCTTGTTTTATATTCCAAGGATCACACATGAATGGTATAAGGTATTCACAGGCATCTACTATATCTCCTATTGCCTTTCCGGAGAACTGAGTATCATATAAATTGTCCCAAGCAACGTCTTCATTGAAGAACATTCCTTTTATTGATTTTGGTTCATTACTTCTTTTCATCTTCTAATTCTTGATATATACAATAAGGTTCATTTATTCCAGATTCATTAATTCGGTTTATTGTTATCTCATAACATTGACCTACTCCACTAACATATACTTTCTTATTCATACTAATGAGGTAAATGGGTTAATATATATACTACTCCATATCCTGCTATTGATAACATGGTCGCAAATGCTATACCATCTATTATCATTTTTATCATATACTTATCTCTCATATCTCTAATTTAATTATATATAAATATAAGGACTTTTTCTCATGAATCCTAATTTTTTTGAAGCTTTTTTGATATATCATAATCAATAGAAGCAGCATAATAACTGGTAAATTCTTTAATACGTAGACCACATGGATATGAATATCTACCATACTTTACCATATAACTTATTGTATCATTAAATTTTTGTATCTTTGATATAGTACCTATGCCACCCTCTCCTAGAAATTCAAATTTAACTTTATCTCCGACTTTGAACTGAGGTTTCTTGAATTTTTCTTGTACATATTTAGGCAATTTATTTTTTTTCATTTTTTAATTTCCGGAGATATGTATTATATTTTAAAAATACTGCTCTAGTATTATTATCAACTGTGCCATATAAACATGCTTGATGACATACTGAACTTCTCATATTAGTTACATATGATTCTACATATCTGATATGTCGTTGATATTTAAGGTATTTTTGTAGTTTAGTCATATAATTTAAAATTTAATTATTATTCCATAAGAAAATATTGATAGCCCAATTCCTAATGCCATTCTATCCGGAGTAATATGTTTTGCTAATCCAGGCTCAGACCAATTATTACCTTCATTATTAGTAGTCATTGATATTATACTAGCTGCAATCATTGCTCCTCCACCTATCATACATTGAGTGCTTATATGTATATTTTTACTTTTAGGCTTTAATTTATTAGAATTGTCTTCTGCAGAATTTATTTTAAGGTCCACCGGAACTTCGTTGTTGGACATTTGGCCATTTATTTTATTATAACTTCCTAATAATAATGCTATTAGTATTAATGTATTGATTATTTTTTTCATAATTTTTTTATTTGTTTAGTGGAATGCATATATATTCTGGTACATCAAAATAATAAGCTATAGTAAAACATACACACCATTTTAATATATGGAATACTAGTTTTTTCATAATGGGGAATTCACCCCTAATATGTTTTCTTCTTTATCAAGCTTATCTCTTACTCTATCTGATATAGGTATTGAATCTCCCATTTCATCTATCCTAACAAAGGTAATATTTGTAGCCAATATAACATTTTGTTTACCATTATATACATTGTGAGATCGAGCCTCTAATTTTAAATTGATAGATGTACTTCCTACAGATTCAACGTCCCCATATATCTTTAATAATTGTCCTTCTCTAGCTGGTTTATTGAATAGACATTTATCAATACTTTTAGTTACCATTCTTGGAGTATCACAATATTCAGATGCAAATCCGGCAGCAGCAGCATCTAACCATGCTAATAACTTGCCACCAAATAGATTCCCATGGAATCCTAAATCAGATTTTTTAATTGGATGCTGTGTTATATATTTCATTTATTGTATATATTGTGTTAAATATTGTGATGCAAAGTATGCTAACTTATACCCAGTGAAGCCGCCGAATGCAGTAGGTATAGGAAATAAAATAAACTTTGCTAATGATGTTGTATATTTAGGTCGGTTAATAACTTTACTAATATAGAAGAAGTGTATTAAGTAACCACATAGTACTGCTAGATCCATTCTTAATGCAATGAAAGGAACTATTATTGCTCCACTAAGTCCGAAAAAGAAATTCTCTAAAATAGCATATCTAATCTCTTTAGGCTTTGCTTCTTTAAACTCACTAATGATTTTTTTTGTCCCTTTCAAATCGTATTATTCCTATTATAATATTCTTTATCCTTATTGTCGTCTAATGACGGATAATTTTCTTTTTGTTGTTTATTTCCATTATATACAATATTCCATATGAGAAATATCAAATAGATAGAAAATAGAATGAACCCAACTCCAAAAAATAGTATATTCATTGTTTCTTAATTTGATATATTGCTATACTAAATAATAATATTGTACCAGGCCAATGTGCCGAATACATTGCTTCTGCAGTATTACCTGCTAATCCTAATCCTACTGAATACAATAGGCATGCAAAAGCAATACCTATAGGGTACCACTTTAATATTTGTTTTTTTACATTCATTTTTTTATCTTTTTTGGTTTCATATGCCATCGGGGATGGTAATCCGGAGTAATGGCAATGTTTTTCTTTTTTACTCATTTTAATTTTAATATTACATTTACGGTAGAATACATTATTCCTAATAATATAGTTACTGCAAAAACTATTTGATCTGATATTTCATTTCTTATTGCTAATACAAATCCGGTTAAGAAAACTAGTTTTAAAAATAGGCTTGCATATACTATCGAGTAACCTATATTATCAAATCTTTTAAATACCTTTATCAATAAGTTTGTCAATACAATCAAAAACATACAACCTACTAACCCATAAGTTAATGATGTAAAATACCCTGGGGCAAAATCTAAAATTTTATGCATCTATATCTTCTTCTTCTTCAACATATTCTATTTTAGTGTCTTCTTCTTTTTTTAATTGACATGCTACACAACACAATCCGGCCTCTGCCATTTGAATTGGCGAGAACCATGACATCAATCCTGCCATTAAGAAACTTACTATTTTGATAATTTTTTTCATGTTTTATTTTTTAAAAAGGTAGATCACTTTTCTTATCTAATCCTTGTTCATAATCTCTCATCTGAATAAACCAATCAGAACTAACATAAATACATATTGCAGTATCATCTGATGGCTCTCTCCGCCACCATGTACTAGGATAATTGCCTCTATGTATTTGTGGTAATGTCTTTTCTGGTATCCAAATTGTTATAACTGGTTTCATACTTTATTTTTTTAAACTTGGTTCTGTTCTTATTAAATTAGGATATCCTTGGAATTCTTCCATACTATCCATATACTCTCCACAACTACATAACGCTTCTATTATTTGTACTGTGCCTTCTATTATTTTGATAGTACGTTTATTAATTGTTTTTTCTATATCACATTTTTTACATTTATACTGTGCCATCTATATATCCCAAATTGTTTTACGTTTCTTACGTTTGATATTATTGTAAATGCCATAAAGATTGATAATTATTATAACTAAACTTAGAACCATATGACTTATGTTTTGAATAAATATATCATATGTAATCCATCCTACATCACCTACAATCCATAATACCATAGCAGATTTATCTAAGCCTCTTGCATTAAAAATATATCCTGTCAATACTAATACAGTACTCAACCAACCTAAAACCTCTATCATTATTTAATATAATAAATTTTTTTCATTTAAACAAATTTTTAATCAGAATAATTATAACGAGTATTGTTCCTATAGGCCAACACATACTTATAAACATACGCTGTATATTCGTAAGATCTTTAATATTAGGATCATCTTCTTTCATTGCCCATTCTATAGCCCATATAAATAAAAGACCTAATAATACATATATGGTTATGTATGTTATCATGCTACTTCTAAAAATTTTGCATTCATTGATTTAGCAACGGCTGCTATATTATCTGTATCAATTGTAACTGCATCTTTACCATACATAGTTCTAAATATACTATTATATTTAGTTTCATATGCCGATGTTCTATTAATAAAATAACTCAATACTTTGATACCAGCATTTCTCATTTTCTTTACTTGCTTCTTAGTATGCTGGTGTGCCATAGATCCGCTATACTTATCAAAATAAGGCATGCCATCACTAAAATTAATAAAATATGCATCTTTACCATTTGCAGAATCTAATATATCTTTCATAATTGCATCAAATGCTAATCCTTCTGGAGTCTGTCCACATACTTGTATATGACCTAACAACCTTAATTGGGATATACCATGTTGTCTACTATCATATGCAATCAACATAGTTGCAAAATCATCATATGATCTTGTATTACCCATACCTTCAATCCAACAACTAGATCTAAAACTTATAACACAATCCATATTATTTACCATTGTACATGCCTTTGCAATTGCAACAGCTGTTTTAACAGACTTAAAAAACTTATCTCCGGACATCGATCCACTATTATCAATACTAATATGCACTATACCAGGATCATATGCAAATGTCTCTAACTTTTCAAATATAGATTCCATTCCAAATCCTGCATTAGCAATCATTCTACGATCAATTTTACCAGATCTTCTTCTATTGAATTTAGTTGTTCTTTCTTCTGATCGTATTTTTAATTTTTTACCTAACATTGCACCAAATCTCAATCCTGCATTAATATTCAAAGCATTCTTAGTTGAAGGCATACCTTGATTCCACATACCACAATATAGATTCTCTATTGTCTGTCTACTAAAATTTCTTATAATGTTAACTGGAATCTTTACTTTATGTCCAGACCACCAATTATCATTTTCTACTTCAATTTCGGATTGACTAATACCTGCCGTATTCATTACATCTAACAGCTCTTTCATCTTCTTACTAACGCCGGTCTTTTTAATATCACCTTTAAGAAATTCTTTTTGTTTACTAATTGCTTTTGATAATTGTATTTTTTGATTGGTACTTAATTCTTCATTAGCTACTATTTTAATATCTTCACCTTCTGCCGTCGACCCATCATCCTTCTCTTCTTTACCATCATCTTCTATAGGTTTAGAATTGGATTGGTCATTAACTTTTTTAATAACACTATCATCACTATTTTCATTTTCTTTATCGCCTTTAGTAACTTTCGTTGCTTTCATATTGCTTTCAATGACATTGAAAATACTCCATGCGACTCCCAAGGCATCATTAGTTGTTTTCAATCTACCAATGTTCTTAAGATCTAATAAATTCCATATTTCTTTCAATCCTTTCAATGCAGATAAATCTCTATTTGTATTAGTTATGTTACATAATCTAAACATATATGATTCCCAATCCTCTGTCCTAAATGAAGTTGATTTAAGTCCTTTATCTATTATCCTTGCATGAAAGTATTTGTCATATAATGCTTTATAATAACCTGTATAACCTGGAGCTGATTTATATACAAAATTATCTATTCGTCTATCTTCGACTATATTTAATAAATCTTTTAGTTTATTAAGAATTTCATACCCCGCATCCCATCTACCTATATCATCATGTTTTTTACAATATGCTAATAACTCTTTATCTTGCTTTTGAATCCATGATTCTAATGTTTTAAGTACATCAAAATTAGTTAATTTAATATGAGATCCTTCATGTAATGCTAATCCTACAGTATGATCAAAATCTTTATCATTCAATCTAGAACTTATAGTAACTGATTTACCATCTGTAAATGAACTACCACTTTTCTTAAATTTTACTGGAATACTTTCTCCGGTTACGATTCTGACAAAATTAGCAATAGCATTTCTATATGCTGATAATTTAATAGGGTCTTTAGCATTCGACTTATCCTCTGTACTAAAATCATCTTGTAACCAATATTTTGAAATTTCATAACTCATACTTCTTGTTTTTTAATTATTAACTATATATAAAGATAAGGAATCGATCTCACGAATCCTAATTTTTTTGAAGCTTTTTTACATCAATCCTGAATTTAATATAGGCAATGATCCTATATCATTTTTATACTTTGTTAACAAATGTTTTTCTAAATTAGATGCAAATGATGTTTCTAACAATATTTTCTGATCTCCTAATTCAAATACTTCCTGTATAGGCTTTAATGGTAAAACATATACATTTATATTATATCTTTCTTTGATATATGAACGGACCTTATCATTAGTTGTATTTGTAATGGACTTATACATCCTATCAAATCTGGTATATAAATCAGAACTTTGCCCTATTTTAAGGATCTCTTGTTTTGAATTAGATAAAATATATACGCCAGGCACACTTCTATCTTCAAGTTCGTCCGTAAAATCTAGATCTATTCCTTGTTTATATTTGTCCGATGGGCACATAATACAAAACAATTTGAATCCTTGTTTTACTAATTCTGGTATTGTCATCTTAGTATATTTTATATTGTACTTTGAGTGTATTACATGTTTCTTTAACTGAAGTTTTATCTTCAAACATTTTTTGCATCTCTGGTTTAATTTTATTGGTAGCATCTATGAAATATGATGGATATACTATCTCTTCCATTTCTTCTTTTATTTCTTCATACCAGATAGAATATTTAAAATATTTTTTATCAAACTTTTGCACTGGCGTCATATTATCAAAATATGCAATCCTTTCTAATAATGGTCTTTCTTCAAAAGGTTTCTTCTTAGTACTCGGACCATATCTTTTAAATCTTTCTGCTTCTCTTGCATCATTTCTCTTAATATATCGATCCATCTTATCCATCGACGAATCTTTAGGTGATATTCCTATTACTGCTTTCTTTGCCATTTTTTCCTATTTATTTATTTTTAATAAAAAGAGGCTACTAATGCTTTCCATGCATGGATGTTGTTCACCTCTTCCCAAGTTATAGTTAATTAATTTAATTCTTCTTCTTCGGTATTAAAGATATCTTCATTTTCTACTTTACCGCAATATTTTTGTACTACTTGCTTCATATATGTTCTTTCTGAATCAATTCCTCCGTCGGCATCAAAGAAAGGATATATTGCAACTTCTGCTCCTTCTTCTAATGTAAATCCGTCGGATAATAATCCTGCTAATTCAACACTTAATCTGGTACTAATTGCATTTGATAGTTTAGGTGCTTCTGACATCATCTCTGCTCTTGTCATTGAAGATATCTCTGCAATTATATCTGCATCATCTGCACTTATATCTGGATGTAATTGTAATAATAATTTTGCTTCTTGTTCCTTTTGTAATGTATCCATTTCAACTATTATAAATCTATCAACTAATGCTCTATCCATTGCTCTGGTTGCGGTATATTCCGAACCAATATTTGCAGTGGCAATGAATGTAACACCTTTTGCAACTTTAATAGTAGGAGCATCTTCGGCCTCATCTAATCTAAGATATCTCTGACCTTCATCTAATACCGTCATTAATATGTTCCATGCTTCTGGATGTGCTCTAGATAATTCATCTAATAAGATAATGGCATCTTCGGTTTGAATTGCTTTCACAAATACCGATTCAGAAAACATTGTACCTTCATCCTTCTTGAAATGTGTATTACCAATCAATGTCCCTCGAGGATCTTGAGTGGCTCCTAAATTGAAATAGAAATCTGGTCTCTTTAATGATGTTACTAATGTCTTAGCGGCCATTGTCTTACCACAACCCGCTGGACCTGTCATCATAATATTTTTGCCTCTCATTGCAGATCTAACTAGATACTTCCATTTAAGGTCTTGCATTACCAATGTCTCTGGCTTTAACTTTATTGATTCGTTATGAATAAAACTCAATACTGGATCCTCCATTATTCTGTTATGAGCAACTGATGGCTCTTCTTTTGGCGACATGCCTATTTTATTTTCATCTAAATCACTCATAGGCTTTCTATATGATCTTTGGCTTTCATTATCAAATTTAATGCATTGGCCATTTTCAATAGCCTTTTCTAACATTATATCTCTTACATAAATATCTGTCCTTACTAATCCTGTATCAGAATCCTTAAGGATAAATGTTCCATTTTCATTTTTACTTGGTATTAAATATTCGAATTTTTTTTTCATAACTTGGTTTTTGGTATTTTTTAATTATTAACTATATATAAAGATAAGTAAAAGATCTCGTAAAGGCAAATCTTTTACCAACTTTGTTTAATTATTTTTTACCAACTCTGCCCAAGAAAATTGAACAACTTCTTTCGGTTGAAACTTTTTTGTCTTTGTATTTTTTATACATTGAACTACGGCTGAATTATTATTTGACGAATTCTTATCTCTATTAAATTTGGCAATGACTCTATCTTGAACTTCATAACCTCTACCCATTTTTTTACTCATACTTCTTATTTTTTATTAATTAACTATATTTAAAGATAAGGATAAAAGCTCGTAAAGGCAAATCTTTTACCAACTTTTTTTAAACTTTTTTCCAATGCCATGCACCTGATCCGATATAGTAGTCTTTAATATATCCCATCTTTTCCATTTCAGATTCTATAGTGGTACCATTTCTTTTAGCGGCTGTCATTGCGTAATAACTATTATAGCTCATATCTTTTAATTTATCTATATATAAAAATAAGGATAAAAGCTCACGAATCCTAATTTTTTCAAAGCTTTTTTAACTTTTTACATAATCTTCTATTTCTTTTGGTGTAGGATATGAGAGTGCTTTTTCGCAGTCGTTACATGCCCACATATATTGATAACTTTGATTTTGTTGTACTGATTTAATACTTGTTGATTTGTGATCGCATGCCGATTGAAGTTCATCAATTGATTTGTCAATCTCTTTTCTTTGATCCTTAAGATTGACGATGTCTTTCTTTCGACTCATCAGATATAAATATCTAATTAGAATGATTTTTTAGGTCGTCCTCCCAACGGATTTCCCACAGTTAGATAGTAACAATTATGACATAACAACTGAATATTATCTCGTTTATGATTAGTTCTATCCTCATCTTTATAATCTAATATTAATGGAACTGTGTAATCAGTTATTCTACGTTCATCAAATCCACATAACTCACATTTCTCCTCAACCAACCCAGATCTTAATAATCTAGGTTTTAATTTGTTAGGCTTGTATGTAGGATATTTACCTTCTAATATATCCATTAAACCATAATGACCATGCATCTTAGGTTTAACAGACTTTTTCATTCCTTTGCCGGATCTGTTTTTATGTAGTTCAAATAAAGTCTTACCTGTTTCTTTATCCTTATATAAACCAGAGTACTTACGAAAAGAATCGTATGATACATTTAAAAATCGAGCAGCTGCCATACATGACTGGGTATTACTCATTGCATATCTGATTTCTGATTCTGATATGTTTATGGGAGGTCGACCTTCTCCTGATTTGAATGGCATCTTATCCTTTTAATAAACCTCGATCAGAATGGAATGTTTTTTTAGCTAAATCTCGTTGTTTTTGAAATAACTTCATGTCCTCTTCTGATAGAGATTCATACCAATCGCTAAGTTGTCCACCGGTGACTGTTAAAAATTCTGCCCATATATCCTTTGTATCTTCTTTATCAGATATATTATATTGTGCTAATATTGTTCCTAGGATCGTAGATGCTTTTGGCTGAACTGATATTTTATTTTCTTGCATTGCCGAATACCATTGATCCATTATTTCTTTTGTTTTATCTTTTTTCATAACTAATATACTTCCGTCATTATTTCTGCTCCATTCTCATTATCTTCAAATACTGAAACATAACAACAATCAAACTGTTTTAATATTTCTTTTGCTAACATCTCACAACTTTTTGCTCCAAAGAAATGTGATCTATAATCTTCTCTATAATATTTAGATCTTAAATAATCTTCAATATCTCTTTTGAACATTATAAATTCTACATCTCTATCATCATGATTGACTCTCTTCTTGGCAGTTATAAACCATTTGTGTCTATGCATATCTGATAAAAATCCTACTTCTGGGAATATCTTCTTTGCATCTGGCCAATTATGTAAGCCATCTAATTCCAACTTTACTATTACATTTGTTTTCATATCTTTAATATAATAATTTTTTTTCGTAAATCCTAATTTGTTTCTACCAATAATCCAGATTTAATTAAATGTGCATATATTGCATATATCTCCGGAGAGAATCCCGAACATAACTCTACCTTACCTGTATTATGAGCAATTAATGCTAATTGTTCTGCACGTATAGGATTGCAACTCGGTAAATGTCTGGATAAGATTGAGGAAACTATCTCAAATGAATTTATTTCATCATCATAAAGATATATTGTTACTCTTTTTCTTCGCTTTTTTGAATTCGTAAACATAAACTAATTCTTTTTCTGTACAACTACTTGTCCACATATTAATTTAAAACCCTTTCTAAACTTCCTGTTGTTTCATATGCATATAGATCAATATGCTGTTGTAATTTAGCACATCGTTTATAATCTGAAACTGTATCTCGTTTCTCGTAAAATTGTTGTATACGAGTTAATAACTTAAGTTTTTTGTCATTATCAAAGTCTGTTGGCCAATGGTCTTCGTCGACAATCAAACAATAAACTTCTTCAATACATAACTCTAAAAAATTCTCTTTCATTTTCATATAACACTAATATAAGTAAAATTTTACAAACTACAAAATTATTTGTTCTTTTTTTTGCCACGTCGCATATTTAACTGCCATCGAGCTAATCTACCCTTTTCGCCTTTTGATTTAGCAAATTTTTCTAACTGTGCAATCGTTGCCCCTTTTGGAATTCCAAGTCTTTGACTCAATCCTTTTCTGTCAGGATTTTTACCGTCTGCAAAATTTTCATCTACTTCATCATACCCAGATCCATATGGCGCAGCTTTACCGTCATGATCTGGTGCTACATTTTCATCATATGGCATAAATTCTGATGTATTTAATTGGTACCAGTCTGGCTTATGGCCTCGTGATAGTTTTGAATGGTAATCTATTTCATTGATAGACTGATTGTCATGACCACATTTATGACATATATATAAATCATCTCCGCCGTCTTTTATATTCCAACTCCAACCACAATTATCACATTCAATTTTATTGCCTACAATAATTTCTTTCAATATGTCTAATAATCGAATCATGTTATATGTTAGTTGTTCTATCTAATCTTTTTCCTACTGATTTCCAACATAGTAATTTAAAAAATGCATCAACATATTTTGCCCTATCATTTTTATACTTAAGATAATATGCATGTTCCCATAAATCTATTCCCATAAGTATCTGACCTGGCTCATTTACTACATCCATATATGGATTATCTTGATTAGCTGTATTAACTATACGTAATTGTCCTTTATCATATAACAGCCAGGTCCAACCAGATCCAAAATTACTCGTTGCTTTATCTTTAAACTCTACTTTAAATTTTTCTAATGTTCCAAACTGTTCTTTAATCATAACATCAATATCACTGCCTTCTTCTATCTTACCCTTGTCATCCGGATTAAGTTGATTGAACCATATTGTATGATTATAAAATCCACCACCGTTATTTCTAACAGAATTACTATATTGTGTTACTCCTGATAACATAACCTTTGCAGCTGTCATTTGTCCTTGATTGAACATCACGGGTATATTCTCTTCTTTGATAGCCTTATTTAATTTATCAATATATCCTTTATAATGCTTATCATAATGTAGTTTCATTGTTTCTGCATCAAAGGCTGGCTCATAATCTTTAAATTTCCAATCTAACTTCACCGGAACGAATTCAGTCTGAGCTAACTCCTCTGTCAATATACTTTTAAGTTTAATCATCTTTATAATCCTCATCTAATTCTGGGTGAAATCCTAGATAGACATTTTTAATATCACCAAACGATTTACCATCGCCTTTTAATTCTGCTGGTACTATATTATCTGGAGTATCATACCAATAAGCAACATCATAGCCTCCATCGGCTCTCCATTTAACTATTAAGCCTCTTGCATTTTCTTTACTATCTGCTTGTAGTACTATCTTCTTACCTTTAGCTAATAATATATCTGAATGTTGTTTGACTTCTTTTGGTATCTCTTTGTAATCAGTGCCTTTAATAAGGTCAGCTAATTTTATTTGTTTTTCTGCCATTTTATTATCCAATTGGATCTAATTGATCACTTGTTTTTGATAATACATCTCCTGGTTTGAATGTATCACCATTATTAACTACTCTGTATTTAACTATCATTTTATCTGCTAGCTTAAACATTTTTTGTATAATTCCCATTGATCCAAAATGATCACATGATGTATTTGTATTTTTAATAAAATCTCCTACTTGAAACATATATGGTTCTGATATAGAATCTATTGGTGCATGATCTTCTTTTATTGATTCGACTTGAATTCCTCTTCTTTTTAACAGCTTTTCAATTGTTTGATATGCCTTCTTATAATCAGCTCTAGGATGTACCATTCCATTTTTCCAATTAGCATATCCATCTAATGCTCCGTTATACATTGCCTTTAATTCATCATCTTTAGTAGTATTACCAAATACAAAAGGTCCTATCCATGCTTCATTCATTGACTTTTCAAATATTTTTAAGTTCTTTATTGGTAAACTATCTTCTGTATCATCATTATATCTAATGTCAGCAATTTCTTTATCGCCTGAAATATTATCTACTCTGCCAACTAAGCCATCTTTATTAGTTACATAAGAACCCTTTTTAATAACTGATTCTGCACGTAAATTTCCTTTTTCAGCTTTTTTACTACTAAATGGAATCTTATACATTTTCATTAATTTTCTGTAATCTGCTTGTGTTTTGAAAGGCAATTTAAATAATGGTTCTCCATCTACTATTGCTCTTTTAATTTGATTAAGTATACGATTTTGAAACTCACTTCTTTTCTCTTCTTTTGCAATAGCATTTAATATTGCTGTCTTCTTTTCTTCTGGCCGATCAACTTCTTCATTAACTACTGATTCTGCAAATGCTTCAATATCCCATTGGATTCTTTGCATTGCATCTTCACCTCTATTATTCTTTTTAACCCAATCAATAAGTCCTGGTTCGTTCTTAGCATTTTGAGCCATATCAGAAGCATTCTTCCAACCGTCATTTGATGCAACATCTTCTAACCATTGGTCATATTCCTTTTGAGTCCATTTTATTTTCTTAACTGCTTTCTTATGTGGACCATCGCCTAGTTTAGAAGTGGCAGCCATATAACTACCAGGCCTAAATACACCAAGATCTTTACCAGTTGTATCATATTTAATAGTTTTTCTATATCTTCTTAATTCATACTCAGCATCTTCAATCTTTTCTCTGCTTGTCATTCCGCCTAGTCTATAACCATATGCTAGTTTCATTTTTTCAAGTTCATCAGCATCTGTTTGAAAGTGAACGTCTTTGATTTCAATATCATTATAATCTCTGCTTCTACCATATCTACGATCTAACATTTTATCATAGTCTTCATTAACTGATTCTCGAAGATTGCTAGTTACTTCTGGTGGTAGGTTATCCCAATCACTATCAACATATAACTCTGCTTCATCCGGATCATCATATATTGTTAACAACATTCCTATTCGTTGATCATCATTGGCTTTACTCCAAACTGCTTTATCAACTTCTTCGTTTACTGATTCGTTGTTTATTTTATCGCCAGCTTTTTTTGCTGCTTTATACGCCTTACTTCCTTTGGGTGCTGGCTTCTCTCCACGTTTCCTTTTTGCATGTATATTTGCCCAAAGGCCATCTTCCGTAATAGGCTCATCCTTTAATGCTTTTTGTTTATCTTTTAATGCATCTTCTTCTGCATCTAACGCTTTTTGTCTGGCCTTTAAAACATCTTTAGTTATTTCACCTAATTCTAGTGATTCTTCTGTTGTTTCTGCTGCCTCATCTTCTGCTTCATTTTCTTTAGCATCTTCTTCTGGAGTATCTCCTATCATTGCTTTTGTATATGTAGCAAGATCAATAACATTACCACCTACTAACAAGTGATCAATTTCTCTATAATCAAATTGTATCATATCACCTGCAGGCGTCATTCCAGAGCCTATCAATGGGTCTGAAATTTCATACATGTCCGGTATAATCAAATATTGATCATTGACATAAACTTTTAAAGGTATGCCCGTTGCTTTAAATTGTGCTAGCACAACATTACTAAAATATTTTGGAATGTCCATTCTTAACTTTCTTATGTTTAAATATAAATATACATTGATAAATTATTTCCAGAAGATTTGAATACTTAATAAGGTGGCGGCTAAAACTAATGATATCGCCGTCTTCATATTAATTGATTCATCTAAAAAGATATATGTTAATATAGTAAAGGTTATCATTCCTAAACCAAATGCTATAAATCTTCCTGGCCATACTTGCCCATCAAAATATTCTGCTGAATATCTAGTTGCGCATATAAATAAATAAGTAACCGGTGCACTAAATATAATTGAAATATGTATTGGGTGGTCACTTGCCCATTTATTAAAAAATTGTGCATTATTAATGAACCATGATGTTATTTGTGCAATTGCAAAAAATATTATAGCTATTATTACTTTATTCATATGTATAATATAATAAAATAAAATGTAAAAACCTAATCTATTTTACTAATTTAGTAACTATCTTTATATTAGGATATTTGTCTTTGAGTGCATCAACTGCTTTAATATTCTTAGGCGAATCATCTATAAAGAATATATTAGTATAACCTTTTTTGATATGTCGTTCGATCCAATTAGATTTTAATTTTGGATCTGCTCCTGCAACTCCTACTACATATGGACTTATATTATGTTGAGTCTTGAAAAAATGATTTAAAGGATATGCAATAGCGCGTGCTGTTAACACAGTAACTTTATTTTGAGGATTACGTAGTGCTGTTTTTAATTTATCAATATTTGTTTTAATTGTTCTAGGATTTCTTAACATTTTATTGAAGTCTCTAAAATCAAATGTATCTCCAGGCTCTTCTTTATATACTGCATAATCAGCTGGATCTAATTTAAGTTCTTTACCACCACGTTTCTTAACGTAAATATATGCATCTGACCTTGCCAATGTATCATCAAAATCAAATACGTATAATGATTTGCGTTCGTTTAATAAATGCTGTAATCGTATCATTTCTTTTTGAGCATATTTTTAACTGAATCAGGGCCGGCCCACATTCTACATGACCAATATCCTGCAGATGTTCTATCTTTCTTTTGATCACATTTGTGTCTTGCTTTAAAAGATTTTCTTTTAACTGGATCTTTAGTTTTTATACTTAATCCTGTACCATCGCCGAATGTTACCTTTTTAATATTATCTGTCTTTGGATTCTTAACATATACTTGAAATTTCTTATCACCAGTTGTTCTAGTCACTTGGCCTAATTTTACTTTACGGCCTTGATACTCTGCTTCTTGCCATAGTACTGGTTGAGAGTGTTCCCATATCTCTAATCTTAATGATTCATTAACCTTAACACATTTGTCTTTGCCATTCTCTGTTCCTGCATATCTATATCCGTCCCAACATGCCTTACCGTCTGCGCCTTTAATCTTGGCTTCTTTTAATTCTTGTTCTAACATTTCCTTAACCTTTTTAAGTAGTCCTTTATGTTTTGTCGATGCATACTTATCAACATCTCCCTTTGACATACCAGTAGCTACTTTACCTGCTGCACCCTTCTTAGGAATATCACCAGATTGCATAGCTTTCACTACACCGAAAAACTTCTGTTGTTGTTTACTCTTTGCCGGCATTAGATTTACCACCAAATATCTTACCAGCTTCAGCAATACCAAAACTACCAAGTGTAATAATAACAAATGAATTGTAAATGAATTCATTAATTACCAACGGATCACCTAACCATCCTGTAATAATATCTGCAGTTGCAAATATTACCATTACTGCAAATGATGCAAAGCCAACTACATTTTTTTCATTGACATCATTTTTATCTTTAAATATATCTCTAAATGACATAATATTTCTCCATATATAATTTTGAAACTTTTTAAACATAACATAACCTTTTATTTTTATTTATAATTGTTTTAACATTTCTACTAATTCTGGTTGAGGGAAACAATCAAACTTATCTTTCCTAACACTGGTATGTGACCACAATCCAAATTGTTTTGCATTATATGCATCTTCGTTAAATTCAAATGCATCCTTCGGGTGTATTCCATCTTTTAATAATTTAGGAATTCCATTAACCAAATCCATTTTAGGATAAATATCCTTAAGGTGAAGTAATAATAACCTTAGACTCTCTATTTGTTTATCTGAATAAGCATGCCAATATTGATGTCCTCTGAACTTATATCCTAGATCACAAACATATTGAGGCTTAACTTCAACATTAACATAAGTATAATACTTATCACCTTTTTTTGTTAGATATCCAAAGTTGTTTAATTCAACTCCACCTGAAAATTTAGAAATAGCAAATTTGCCTACTTTACCTAAATGCCATCCTAAGTAATTGTCCGGAAAACATTCTACTACTACACCATCATATTTAGCATCTTTACCTTTTACATTAGTTCCGCCTATACAATATTGTGTTGCTACTCTACCTCTTTTATCTCTATTCCAATTCCCTATAGTGTTATAAGGATTATCCCATCCTGCTGTATGATGTATAAAGAAACCTAATGGTTCTATCTTACCATAATCTCTTACAAATTCATCTCCGTCTAGATAAAGTCTATCTATTTCTAAGCCATCTTTAGTTGTATACCATCCTAAGGCTTCTAACTTACCATCTTTATCAGATGCTGCATCCCATTCTGTTCCGGTTAAATCTGTATCAACACCTACTATAGCTTCCCAGGTATTTTTACCTACTAATCCATCTACACCTAATCCATTTGTTTGCTGAAATTGTTTAACTGCTTTTTCAGTGCCTGGTCCAAATACACCGTCTGCAGATAATCCTAATGCTTCTTGTAATTCTTTCACATTAGATCCGCGAGATCCTTTTTTCAATAACATATATACCCTTTTAAATAAATATACTATGCATCTTGCTTATCATAATCTATTACTGATAATTCTTCTGAAGATTTTTTTATTTTTTGTTTAAACTTTTGAGGTCGCTGTGGACTCTCATCTTCGTAACGTTCTATATCATTAATATTAATCTTTCCCATTATTCTGGAATCCTTATTTTTAGTTTTTTGATCTTGTCCAAGAACTTTTCTACCGATATATATTTCCCTTGATCAGTCACTATTTTAAAATGTTCTACTACCGGATTGTCTTCTTCAACTGCTTTATTTAATATTTTGAATCCAGTATTTGCCCAAAATACTTTAAAGCCATTGTCCTCACCTAATTGATTGATATCATTAATAACTGCTTCTTCTGTGTCGCCTGGATATAAAATATAATAACGCATTTGGTATAAATATTAATTAAGTATAATTAATTTATCTTCATGTGTAGATAAATGATTAATAGATATTTTTATATTGCCTAATTCGAATGTACCAACTTCTCCACTATCATTAAATATATCTGATAATTGACTAACAAGATCCATATCTGTTTGATAAAAATTATGACCATCTATCTCAACGGTTATATCATGTGCACCTTGTGTATATTGACCATCAATATCTTTTACTCTTTTATTCAAATCAAAACTAGTTTTATCTTGTTCTTTACTAATATAACTATCAGTATTACCATCCGTATATATAACACTACACCATGGTTCTAGAACTTCTAACATACTTTCAGAACAATTTTTTATATTGATACCAATATCATACTTGGGAGGAACTATTGGCTTCATGAATGCATCATGTTTACAGAAATGTCCCCATTTCCTAATAAACTCTCTAGTAGATTTTTGATTCTGTGCTAGCCATTCATCTGTCTCTCTATTCTTCATAAACACTTCACCATTAGGATTTCTTTTTGCTCCATCTGCAAATCTAGATCCTCTACAAGTCATATGATATACAAATCCTTCCCATGTCTGAACGAACTTGATTCCATTTAAATGAAAGCGATTAAAAATATCTGTATCTTCTTTTGATTGGGGAGCAAATATAGCATCATGGCCTCCTATCTCTTGAAAGTCTGTTTTCCAAAATGCCCATGGTGCAAATATACCTTCTGTTGTTTCTTTAACCATTCTAGCATTAGAAATGAATTCTAACAACAATTCTTCTTTAAATTCTTCAGGCTCTATTCCAAAATCTTGTAATATTTTTTCTGGACCTTCCGGGTGTAACGGAGGTTCGATCCTAGTAAGAGATACTATTGTTTTTTCTTTTAATTCTTGTTCTATTGCATCTAATGCTCCGGGACATAAATACATATCTGCATGATATATCATACATATGTCGTTACTTGCTACATCATTAACTAATGTATCATATAATATTGTATGTCCTAATCTTGTAGGCCCTTCATTTCTAATTGCTTTAAATAATGGATCCTTTTTCATTGTCTGTTGACACCATTCCCAAGTATTATCTTTGTCACTAAAATCATCTGCTACACAGATTTCTACTTCATGATCTCCCTGATTCTTTCTAATCGAATCATATGACCATTTAAGATATTTTAAATTGTTCCGTGAAGGTTGTATTAAACTTATTTTCATGATATAATTCTTTATAATTACTTTTGGCTTTATTACTACAATATAAATAAAATTCTTCGTCTTTCCTAAGCTTTTCTGCTATTTTTCTTGCAGCTGCAATATCCCCTATAGGAACTGACAAATCTGCATGTAATAACATTTGAGTATCTAAACCTTGATATCCAATGCACGGAATGCCTAAATAAGCACAATTTAGTGCAAATGTTCCAGCTGCATGAGTCCTCATCAAATGTACCCCATATTTATATTTGTCTAATTCATGAATCCACTGGATCCAGTTCATATATGATAAATGAGTTAAATTATCCATTTGTTCTTCTCCGGAGATTTTTCTGCCCATACTCGGGACACATACATCGGTATTAAATTGCTGCGCGATCATATATGAGTCAAATCCGCCATACCAATTGCAAAAATTGCCCCCCATCATTACTCCTGATCGGCTTTTACTGAATACATCCTTAATAGAATCTTCTATCATTAAACTTGGTAATACTCTGCATTGTTTACCCGTTAGTCCCTCGAAATAACGTTTATCTATATCATTATGTACAAAAAGAAAATCCATTTCCATTAATGTATTATAGAACCAAATTTGTCTATTTAATGGATAGTCTTGAAAGTACCAATGAGGGCCTTCTTGCATTGATGCCAATTGAGTGCAATACTGTCTTAAATGATTTGAGTTAAATTCTGGATCTTTTTTTGGTATAATTATAATACCTAAATCATATTGTTTATTTGGAGTATCATTTATGTTATAATGGTCTGCATTTAATGTACATATCCATGCCATCTCTGTTCGCATATTAGGATCATCACGTGTCACTTTCCCTACCCAATTGCCTTCTGTAAAAAATGCTATTTCCATACATCCTCCCATCCATATGCTTTATAATTTGGATTAAACATGTTTAGATAATTTTGTTCACACATTTTATTTGCTTTACTATACCAGTCATGTACAGCTCTTTGTGCACCCGGATTAGTTTTATCAATTCCTTCTTCTCCTGATATATACATTCTCTTATTCGGATGTTTTCTATTATGTACTAATAATATATTACGTATTACAAATTGTGGTATATTACCTAAAACTTTATTTGTCATATGCATGAATGCTGTATCTTCATGAACAAAGAAAACTGATCTAGGAATGTTAACACCTGCTTTAATTACTTCAGATGATATAACTAATCCACAACCATTAAATTTATGAGGTGATACGACACCCACTTCTAATTCATCAGTTTTATCATTTATTGCATTCATCTCATCTTTTGACATTGTATATCGCAAACTCCACCAATTTTCTGTATCGCCTTCTATAAAAGGTTTATCTGTAAAATCCGGATGTTCTAATTGCTTCCATGATTCATCCCACATTTTACATCCACCGAAGAATCCTAGATACTTTGGATTATTATCTTTTACTTGCTGATGCAGACTATCTAACACTACAAACATTTGCTTGGGTAATATAGCATCAGATTCTCCCCATATAAGAACGTCTACATGTTCGCAGTAGTCATCATTGAATCCTTTCCTATAATCAGCAATTGTATGAATATCATCTGTATATCGAACGTTACCTAGATTACATATTGATTGAATTTTGTCAATACATTTATCAAGCTGTTCTTTTGATATACACTGTTCTAAATCCTGATTGCCTACTATTGTAAAATCAATAATAACTTGTCCATCATATTGTCCTATAGCTTCTTTTAATGAATCTACATACTCCGCAATGATATCTACTTCATACCATTGTACTAAACATCCTATTGCAAATTTAGTTTTCATATAATTCTTGATAAGTTCGTTTCATCCAATACATTGTTTTTTCAGCATTAACATTATCTGGAATTGCATTGAATTGATATATTCCTGGAAATATTTTTGTAAATGTCATATCATCATCTAATATTTCTTTTCTAGCTAGATCTGCCATACAATATTGATAATGTAAGAACTTCATATCAGTTCCAGATAAGTTTACTATATAATTTATTAATGGCTGATCTGTTCCTACTGCAAAATTGTTCTGCATCCATAATATACGATCTCTATGTACTTCATAAAATTCATGTAGTTCATTAAATAATGGCCTATGTATTTTATTTACTACCTGAAAGCCGGCGTTGAAATATTTATGTAATGGAAATGTATCTTCAAAAATATGCTTACCATAATTTTCTAAACTTCTACATACCCAATCCATACTACCCTCTGTATTAGTTACAGTATATTTATGATCAGTTAATTCAAAGAAATTAGGGCAATCTGGATGTATAACACAATCAGCATCGGTTAAACAAATTTGGTCATATTCAACACCTTGCGCATCTAATAGATCAAATGCCCAGTATCTATAAAAATTAGGTTTACAATATTCTGGATCAAATATCGGTTCATCTAATACAAATAATTCACAATCGTTTTGATTGCACCAATGTTTCCAAGAGTCTATTCCATACTTATATGGTGCACTTCTGTATTCCTGTCCTGGGAACGTTATTGCTGTTAAAAATACTATATTACGCTTCATAATTATGTTTTATCATATTCCATACCTGACTCATTAACTGATTTCTTTGCATTTTTTCAAATCCTGTAAAGAACCAAAGATATCCATGTTTAATAAAGAATGGTGTATTATCTTCTTTTAATTGCCAATTATGTCCTAACATTTCTTTTCTATGTAAATGAGTTAGTTTCCATGTTACTGGCATATCTAAATTCATTTCAATATTATTTTTTTGTAACCAATAATTAAATGGTGTTTGTTCTGTTCCTTTTTTTACTTCTTTATCTTGTAATATAATGAATTTTTTTGAATTATCATAATATAATTGCCTAAACGATTCAAAAAAGTTTCTATGAGATTTGTTAAATATAATTACTCCGGAGTTGACATATTTAGTTGTATCTAATTTAAAATTAAAAAAAGATTCATATCCTTTAACACTATCATGAACCCATTTTAAATTATCTAAGTCAGGCCATGCTACAAATCGATGATCGATCTGATCAAATATATTAGGCGCATTCCATTTAATTATAGAAGATGCATCTGCTAAAAATACATTATCTGCATCTATGCCACGTTCATCTAATATGTTCCAACAATGAATTGCTTTTTGCCAATTAGCTCTATGTAATGATATATCCGAATATGGTCGTTCAAATGTAACCAATTCAACATTATTTTTATCACACCAATACTGCCATGATTGTTTTGAATAATCCATCCAATCAAATCCACCATACTTAGTAGATAAAGATTCATTTTTAATACCCGTCCAAAATACTACATTCATATTATTCCCATTTGTTTAAAAATATTTTCATACATCCAATCTTCTGATAGTATATATTGCTTCGCTGTTTCAAAATTCTTTTTAGCATATGGTAACATTTTTTGATATAATTCTGTTCCTAAGCTATTGTATATATCAGCAAATTCGTCTATATCATTCATGATAATCATTCCACGTGTATCAAAATAATCTCCTATAGAAGGCATGCCCCAATAGATTGGAATCGTACCAGTCATAATAGGATTGATCAATTTTTCTGAAAAATGAAAATCTCTTCTTTGATTTTCCATTGCGACATGAAATGCATAATCTTTTAATCCATCTGTAATACTATCAATTGGAGTATACCCTCTTCCCATTACATCTATTATATCCCCATATCTTTGTATTAACTCATGACGCTTATAATGATCTGGAACTGTTTTCTTATGTGAACAAACAATACTTACTATTTTAGTTTTATCATGAAACTTTCGATTCTCTAACTCGATCCAACAACCACCAAATGGATAGTAAATAAAATTATCACCTTTATCTAATAAGGATTTTTCATTTATCAAAACATAATCAAACAGATGATTATTTTCCATGACCCATTTATAATTTCCGGATTGTTTTACATACGGCTCAATCAACCAAGCTATACGTTTTTTATGGCCGGTGGTATTTACTTTATGTATATCATTATCTGTATAAAATACAATTTCTTCATTGTCTGATACATCTCTGTCCCATTCAAGATGTTTTGAAATAGAGGTTGGCGGCATAGGGTTATTACTATATTCACAATGCCAGAATGTATTTTCTATAATTTTTAATTTAATTTTTTTCATTTAACTCCTTTAACCAGTATTGTATCATTTCATCTAACATTGTTTCAAATGTATATTCATGCTCCCATCCTAAAATCTTTTTAGCTTTAGAACAATCGCCTTTAAGAAATTTTAATTCTTCGGCTCTATAAAATTTTTCATCTAACTTAATATAATGAGTATAATCTAAATCTAATTTATCAAATACATATTCTACTAAGTCTTGTACCGTATGTGATATACCAGTTGCACAAACAAAGTCATCCGGCTTATCATGCTGCAGCATTAACCACATACATTTTACATAATCTTTGGCATGCCCCCAATCTCTACTAGCATCTAAATTACCCAATGTTAATTTAGTTGATAACCCACATTTAATCTTAACTGCTTCTTTAACTACTTTATTAGTAACAAAATTTGTTCCTCTTCTAGGAGATTCATGATTAAATAAAATACCATTACTAATAAACATATTATATGCATTTCTATAATTGGTACATATATTATGTGAAAATACTTTAGCACAACCATATGGAGAAACTGGAGTCATCGGTGTTGTTTCCCTTTGATATCCATCTGGATCAATATTATTACCAAACATTTCTGAACTGCCGGCTTGGTAAATTCTTGTATCTTTACATGTTAATCGGATAGCTTCTAATAAATTTAATGTTCCTATTCCAGTTGCATTAGATGTATAAATTGGCTGATCAAAACTTATTCTAACATGAGATTGTGCAGCTAAATTATATATTTCATCTGGTTGGCACTTTTGTAATACTTTAATTAATGATGCCATATCAGTCATATCAGCATATTCTAATTTAAGTTGTTTAAATATATTATTCGGTATTCTAGCTGTCTGATTCTCTGCAACTGAATTACGTTTTAATATTCCCCAAACTTCATATCCTTTTTCTAATAAAAATTCTGCTAGGTATGAACCATCCTGGCCATTTATCCCAGTAATTAATGCCTTTTTATTCATATTGATTAACTATTTTTGTTATTTTTGATATATCTGGTAATGATAAATCTTGATGATTTGGTATATAAAATCCTTGTTGTTCTAACAACTCTGCATTTGACAATTTTGGCTGTACATATTTTTTTACCCACATCGGCTTAGATGCCATATTTCCTGCTATCAAAGGACGAACTTCAATATTTGCATCTATTAAATCTCTTACTATTTTATTTCTATCTTTATGTACAATAGGCATTGCAAAATTTGATATTGTATTATAAGTATAATTAGATAATTGTAATTTATTATTAGTAATTAAATCTAAATAATAATTAAAATTATTAGTTCGTTTTAATACATATCCATCTAATTTCTTTATAGCTCTTAAACCTATAAATGCTTGTAAGTCTGTTGCTCGGAGATTGAATCCCGGGACATAGAAGTTATATAACGCATCAAACTCTGTACAATTATATTCTTTTCTTAGTTTATCTTGTTTCCATTTAGGTAAATCTCTATCCCATCCATGACTTCGCATCATTAATAACATATGATAAAAGTCTTCATCATTTGTATTTATAAATCCGCCTTCTATAGTTGATAAATGATGTCCAAAATACATTGAAAAGAAAGATGCAAATCCAAATGATCCTAGATATTTATTATTGTATTTAGATCCCATACTTTCACATACATCTTCTAATAATAAAACATCATATTGTTCACATAACTGAAGTATATCTTTCATTCGAGGAACTAATCCTAATGGGGATACTAAAATTAATACAGCTGGATTTTCTTGTTTGAATATAGATTCTAATTTTATTAAATCACATGATAAGTCTTTTAAATTACAATCACACATTATAGTGTCCATACCTAACAACATTGGCGAACTAACATCGGTTGCCCAACTTAATGCAGGAACAACTATTTTATTATTTTTTAATTGTTCTGATTCTTTCAATGCTGCCAAAGCTAATAATATAGCTGATGATCCGGAATTAACAAATACTGAATATTTGGTTCCTATTTTCTTTGCCCATGCTTCTTCTAACTGACTGGTTAATTCGCCTTTAGTAAGTCTTGGTATCGGGTCTTGCTGCAACCATTCAACAAGCGCATTAATATCTTGTCTATCTATTGTATCACTAACTAATTTTATCATATACTTTTTTTATGCCTTCCTCATATGAGGTAAATTTGAATTCTGGAAATAATGCTAGCATTTTTGTTATATCAACATCTTTACGATATTGGCCATCCAATTCTGGTTTATTATACTTAATATAATAATTTTCTTTCAAAGAACCTAATGCTTTTTTAGCTAAATCATCAATCGAGTAATTTTCTGGGTATGCAACATTAAAATTTTCAGTAATATCTTTTTCAATAGTTAGTTTGATAATACTAGCCAAATCTCCGGCATACATAAACTGACGAAGTGGTTTCCCGGTTCCTAATAAATTCAATTCACCGGTACATGTTTTAATCTTTTTTAATAATGCTGTAATAAAATGCATTTTTTTATCATTCTCAAAATTATCATATTCACTATATAAATTACATGGCGTAATATAATTGTATTTAGTACCGTATTGTTTATTATATGCTTCAATCTGTACTGCCAATGCTCTTTTAGCGTATCCATAACTAAAATTTGTAGGTGTTGGTGGACCATTGAACATTACATCTTCTTTCATAGGATATGAATCTACCTTATCTGGATATATGCATGTACTTAATATTCCTATAAATCTTTTAACATTATATTCATGAGATACTTTTAATATGTTAGTGTTCATTAATATATTATCATCAAAGTATTCTGCCGGCTTTGCTATATTATCTTGAATGCCTCCAACTTTAGCAGCTAAATGAACAACTATATTAGGTGTATATGATGATATCAACCATCTAACCATTTTTATATCTGTTAGATCACATTCTTTACTACTGATATATGCTGCATCAGGTAATATTTCCTTAAGATGCTTGCCTACTGTACTTGTACCACCTGTAACTAAAATATTCATTATTTATTTTTCCTTTTAAATAGCCATCCTTCTATTACTACATAATCCATTTCTGTATTATCTAAACAATACAATGCATCTTTAATTGTAGTTAATATTGGCATGCCTTTGATATTAAATGATGTATTTAATATGACTGGTATTTTATTTCTTTTTTCTAATTCAGATAATATTGCATAAAATAATTTATGTTGTATTGCAGTAACTGTCTGCAGTCGCGATGAGCCATCTATATGTGATATAGCTTTTAACTTTTGTTGATATTCACTTTTCACATCCGGTGCGTAACTCATGAATTCAGCTTCACATGTATTATCAAAAAATCTATCCTTATCTTGTAATCTACATACAGGTGCGAATGGCCTGAACCATTCTCTAAATTTTACTTTTGCATTTAATATATCTTTCATGCCATCAATGGATGGATCACATATTATACTACGATTTCCTAATGCACGTGGACCTACTTCAGAAAATCCTTCTACCATTCCTATAATTTTACCATCTGTTATCAAATCAACAATATCATTATATTTGATCGGAACTGCATTACGTTCTTTAATATATTTATCAAATTTATTTCTATCTAGAATATCAAATCCAGAATATACACTTGGGTTCAATTCCGGATATTCATTTAAAAACTGTCCTAATGCCAATCCACAATCATTTGGATTTGAAGGCACATATAAATTTTTACTTAGAGATTTCAAAATCATTTTTAATTTTTGATTGAAAAGTACATTTAAAGCACACCCGCCGACTAAAACAAAATTATTGAATTTTTCTGTATATGGTTTAATTAAATTGTATAATAATGTTTCAAAAACATATTGTGATGTAGCTGCCAAATTAGCACTTACTTTTTCTTTAATTGAATTAAAAGATAATGTAACACCTATCTCACTTCCCAATGTATTTAAATCACAATGAGTATAATATCGTTTCATTGCATCCACCCAATGTGATTGCACACTACCATAACCACATAATCCCATTACTTTACCAGCATATACTAAAGAATCACGTGTAGAATCCGGTCCAGGATTAATTTCTGATATAGCACATCCTATTCGTCCATATGCAACACCTAAATTTATATTAGGTTGATCTATACATTTAATCTGGTTATTGTTAGCTTCAAATATATTTGTAAATGATACCATACCATTATCTACACCACCGCCATCGATAGAAAATATAATTGCTTTATCAAATCCGGATGTATAATAACCTGATGATGCATGAGCTAAGTGATGGCCACATAATTTAAATTTGGCATTAGTAAACTGAGATCGTAGATAATCGATATCAACATCAATCAATCCGTTATATAATATCGTGTCTATATCACAATCGAGTTGAGTCTTAATATATTTAATAAACTTTTCACGCGATTCTTGATTTGTGCCTAAATCTTTTTCTCTACGATCAAATTTAGCAGAATACATTGCATAACGTTTTTTGACAAATCGTTCATATTCTAAAATTTTCATCTGGCCGTCTTTATTAATAAAAACTGCAGCGGCATCATGAGAGCCATATATACTTAATGTATTTTTCATATCTTTATCCATTTTTCTGGAACTAAGTCTCTATCATCTAATTTCTTGTTAGGTCCGAACCAATTTTTTGGAGCAATAACTATTTTATCTGGATTTTTGTTTAACCATGCGCCCCACCAACTAAATGATGAATTTGCTATTATGTTATGTTCACATAGGTTCATAATCCATAAATCAATATAATCTAACTCATTTTCAATAAATTTAAATTGTTTACCTTTGAAATGCAATTTACACCATTCTATATCATCACTTAATATATAAAAACTTTTTGAATTATCAAAATGTTCTATAGCATTATTATAATAATCTAATGATTGTACTGGGTGTTTATCTTGTTTATTAACATAATCTCCACGCCTTACATGTATCGAAACCATATCATTAAAATTATATTTCGAATTAATATATTTTAAATGTTTCAAATCAGGTTCAAATAATTTTAATATTAATGGCCTGTTTAGATATCGTTCTGATTGAAAATACCCATTTAAAAGTAATCCATTTTTATAAGGCAATTCATTGAATGAAAATGATGGTTCATCGTATTGATAAGATAGTTCACAATCTCCGTTAGTTACATTCCTAAAAATATTATCTGCATAGTATGTTATGTTTGTATGTACTTGATATGCTGAAGAAAAATTAAATTTTGCAATAGTATTATTTTTAAATGCCAGTGTATTTGCAGCTGCTATCTGAAACATGTAGTTACCTAAGCCTCCGGCTAATTTACAACTAACCATTTAATTTTTCTAACATTGGATTCCATTGTTTAGGCATATCTAAAAACGAAAGTTTTGCATTTTGTATATCACTATAACTTTCTCGTTGTCCTGCAATACATGGATATACGCCATATGGTGTAAACTTTCTATGATTTATATTACCATGTTCATTGTATCCATCATGAAATAATCTAGATAAATACCAAAAATCTATACTCATTCTATCGTCACCGCGCCATACATTAGGATCATCCCAATCTATATTTTCAAATTCAGAGATAATTTTATCATAAACGGATTCGAATATTATATATGCATGAGTCGTCTTACAACCCCCTAATTCATATAAGTTAGAATCTATTTTACCATGATATTGCATCGTACTTTTATAAAAATTGCCATCAGGTGGAGTCGTTAGACGGCCACCCAAGTATAAAAAGTCAGGTGATATGTTATGAGTTTCTATTTGTTCAAAGCATGATAATAAATTTTCTTTTATAGATTCTACACTGCCCTCAAAATAAACATCATCTTCGAATATTAATACATTTTTATAATTATTGGCCTTTGCTAACTTAACTACTTCATAATGTGATCTGGTACAACCGCTTATTCCTAGTCGATGTTTTACCGCCGGAAAATGATATATGTCCGATATTCCTATTTTTTCAAATTCTAGCATCGTTTCATCATATCTATCAATCCTCTCCTCTAAATTGATAAGAACTTTGAAATCAACATATTTTGATAACCAGTCACTCATTTATCTTTCCAAAATTTAATAACATTTAATATTATCTCATCAACAGATTTTGTAACTTTCCAATCTAATTCAGTTTGTATTTTTTTTGGATCCGGAATTTTATCCCATGCTTCTGCATATAATGGCCCATAAATTGTTTTAGGATCTATATGAACAATTTTAGACGACGAATTAGTTAATTCCTTAACTCTTTCTGCCAAATAATTAATTGTGACTTTATTAATTGGATTTCCAATATTCCATATATCATTTTTATCATGTATTGATGTTAGATATATCCCATCAATAATATCTTTAACATATGTAAATGCCCTTACCTGTTTTCCATCACCGAACACTGTTATATCTTCTCCAGATAATGCTTGAGTAACAAATCTAGGTAATACAAATCCAGCATCTGGTAATTGTTTTGCTCCGCTAATATTAAATGGTCGTATGATTTGATATTTTAAGTTTGATACTTTTGCTGTATTACTAATTACTATTTCACATAATAACTTAGCCATAGAATATTCATTACGTACTTTAAAGTCACCTACTAATAATTTGTCTTCATGTTCTTGTAACATAACTGCTTTATCTCTATAGCCATATATTTCAGATGTACTAACAAATATTAATGGACAATCATATAATTGCGCACCTTCTATTGCCCAATATATATCATCTAAAATATAACGAGCCATTTTACCGGAATGTTGTAGTATACCTGCCGGTCCTACTGGACTAGCTAAATGTATTATCATATCATAACTTTCGTCAGATGGCCATTTATAATCTAAAATATCTTTAATAATAACATTACATCCATTACAAATAGGATCGTCTGGCTGAATAGTATTAGTTGATAGATTATCAATGATGGTTATATTACATCCCTGTTTTTTATATTTTTCTATAGTATATGAGCCTAAGAATCCTAGGCCACCGGTAATTAATATTTTTTTATCTTTCATGTGTTCTTTATCTTTTATATCATTTTAAATATATAAATTTTATTTTTAATATCCTAATGTTTATATCATATTATTTTTAAAAATCGTTCTTTGACTGCTTTATGACTATATATAGACTGTGCCTGTATGAATGCGTTTTCTATATATGTATTATGTAATGTTGCATCATTGATAACTTGATTGAATTTTTCTTTTAGTATTTGTTCATCATTGGTAGCAAGGTCTGGCCATAATATTTTATGAGAATCTTGCATGCCTCCGAAGTTTATTATACCCAGAGCTGCACATTGAACACCCATGGATCCGCCATATAGTGAATCGTCTAAATTAAAACAAAATGCACAATCTTTAATGCCATCTAAAAATTCTTGCCATTGCCGATGTTCCGGGCCTCTATATTTAACGATATGTTTTTTAGAAAATAAAGAATGTTTATTTGATATATCTGAAATGATAGAATTATTTGATGTTCGCTCCGGAGCTTTGTAATCTAAAATTATTGGATCACGTTCCTCATTATAATAATGTTCATATAAGAAGTCTATATCATGAGGCTGTGGCATATAATATACCTTTTTATTTAATAATCTCTCTAACTCTTTAATATTAGATGGGACGTCCCATGGAAAGGTAACGTGATCACATTGTTGAAAAAACTCTAAACGTTGCTGAGGCGTTGAATTGATCCATGTTGCTTCTTTGATAAAACTTATAATCATCGCGTTCGGGTATGCTTTGCGTAACATCGACACGTTATACTTTTCGGGGTGTTTTTCTATAGCTACCATTATAATATCTAAATCTAGATCTGGTAATTCATTCCATTCTGTCCAGTTTATAAAATATCCATCTCCGAATACAAATGGCCATCCCCACATGCCTAAATGACATTCATTGTTTATAGAATGATGATGTGTATATGACTGTAAATTATCAGATTTTAGTTTATATGATTTTTTATTTTGTACAAAATATGATCGTTGTACACATCCATCAACTACCATTGCAAATTTCATTCGGTTATAACCCCGTTTAGATTTTTAAACATGTCATGTAAATGTATTGCTAACTTTTCTGGTGCCATTTCTCTTTTAAATGTTTCTCTTGCATTTTCTATAATATAGCGATAATCTTTATAATTTTTTATTATATTATAAATTTTTTCTTCTAAGTCACTAAAATCATGTTTACATGCTATATATGTCTCGCCATCGATATATGGATTAGGTACTGTGTCTATATAACCCATATCTGGTTTAATTAATATTGAACCGAACATAGCAGCTTCTAAATCGCGAGGTGCCATTTCTCCATATCCAAATGGAGCAAATAATATTTTTGAATTAAATGTTTTGTTATAATATTCTTCTTGTGATACTCTAATACCCTTGTCTAATTTTGCAACTGATATATTATCTGTTAACCTGTTTATACTATCAATACTAGGACGTCTAAAGGAATCATAATAGTCACTTTGTACTATAGTATGTTCATATACTCTTTTAGGGCTAGGGTATTGAAACATAGCCGAAACATCGTATTGTCTTGGCCTATTAATATCATACCACTGTACATTTATACCTGCCCAATGTGTAGATAACCAATTAGTTCCGGACAATACTATTCTATCTGAATACTGATCAAATTCAGTAAGTGTATAATCTCCGGTGCCCCAATAATGTCTTCCTAATGCCGACTTTTGTTTATATAAAGATCGATCCTTAAGTAAACTATTTTTCATTAATAATAATGCACTCGACTGTTTAAATATTTCATATGCACCGATTAATGATGTAGAATCTTGCCCATCCAATAACATATAATCGCCGGTAATATTAGATAAGAATTCTAGTCCGTCATTGACTGATTGTTCTAATGATACTTTTTTATTTAAAAAACTAGCCTGTGCTACCCATTCATAGTCATATGAATCATCCTGTGTAAATTCAATTCCAATTTCACGCAGTGTATCTTGTGCCCATAAATATGGACGAAATGCACATTCATTACGATGTTTCTCAAGTTCAGATAATTTTATTTTTATCATATCATACTATATAATTCATTCTGATCCTGTTGTCGCTTTATATCTTTAGGATGCCATAAACTATATTCCTCATTTGCTGGTAACGTTGCAAATTGTTTAAATCCAACTAATAATTCATGTACTGGTCTTTCCCATTGTATGCCAATATCATTTTTATATAATCTCATTTGGTAGTCTGGAAAATTAATCCAACCTCTATCATTTGCATTCCAGCCCCACATCGACATATGCTGACTAGTAATACCATCAACTTCATTAATACGTGGTATCCAATATGCCTCTACTTCCGGATTTGATTCTATAATAAATGATAAACTATCCATTAAATAAGTATCTGGATATTCATCCGCATCTATAAGAAATATCCATTCTTTAGAACATTGGCTAGATAAATAGTTTTTATGTTTAGCAAAATTCTTTTTTAATGCATGTGAACATAAAACTATCTCATGTTCTGTATTATTAGACATTACAAAATTCTCTACATAGTCTCTAACTTCTTTAGTAACATTCTCTGAATCTAACATTACTACTATCTCATCAGATGATCCTTTATGTTTTAAAAGATATTCTAATAATCGCTCTATCTCAGCTCGTTCATTATGTACTAACGTCGCATAACTTATCATACTGATGTCATTTTTTTAAGTTTAGGTAATTTTAATTTTGGTGTATTAGTTACATCTACTTTTTTAAGTTTAGGTAATTTTAGTTGTGCTTCTTGCGGTACTCCCTCTAGTACTTCATCTATTATTGATACAAATAATTTATTCATTTTATCTAGACTAAAATTTTCTTTACTATATTTTAATTGTTCCTTTGCATTACCTAAATAATTTTTATAACTTTTAGTAACATCTTTTAATGCACCTACGACATATCCATAATCAACTGTAAACCATTTTGTTCCGGCCATCAAAAACTGATCTGATGCAGATTTATCTATATCTTTTAATTCGCCCGGTAATAATATAGACTTTTTTAGGAAATCAGTATGTCCCGACCAATTACTAACCAATATCGGCTTACCAGTTAAACTAAATTCTAATAATGGCCGGCCAAATCCTTCTCCTTTTGTTAAAGATATCATAGACTTTATCTTAGGATGATTATATAATGAATTCATTTCATTATCAGTCAAATCTCCATGTAACAAATATACTTCCGGTGCTCTATGCTTATATGGCGCAATAATTTCTTGTATACGTTTCATTAATAAATCTCTATCTATTATAGAGAAAGTTGCATGACTACTCTTTAAAATTAATGCAGGCCTATTATGTTTTGCTTTATCTTTGAATGCCTCACAGAAACATTTGATCATCATGCCAACATCTTTTCTATCTTGTCCCATGTTACCTCTAAGCCAATGACCGACAAATAAATAACAGAATGGATTTTTTATAGACGACAATTCTTCTTTTACTGTATTATGTATATCATTTGTTTTATGGTATATATTTAGATCAGCTCCTTCAAATAAAACTTTAACCGGAACTTCTAACTTAAGTTCTCCTTGTTTTTCTTTTGTTTTTTCATTTACTCTATCATATACTGAATCAATAAATCCTTTTTTAGAATGTTCTGAAGTTGTTATTAACATATCCATTCTATTTGCCCCTGCTAAAAACTCATGCGATACTTGAGTAGTTTCAATTCCAGCTGTTATTCCTATATTATATTTACCTATCTTCATAGTCTGTTTACCATCCGGACTTAGTCCAAATTCATTAGGTACAGATATTTGTATAAAAACATCTGGTTGCCTTGTTATGTTTTGTGTAGCAATATGTTGTACTATTTGTGTATGATCCGAATTATTTGGTTCAAGTGCATTTTGAGGGGTTGCTCCCCATGGCATTGCAACTATATCAATATCATATTTCTCTGCTTTAATTAAAGCTAACACCAAATCTCTTGTATGGTTACCGTAACCAGATCGAGTTGCAACTGGTCCTTGTATTACTATATATGGTTTCATATTATTCCTGGATTTTCTATTTTTTGTAACTGATTAATTTTATATAATGAAAACTTTTTACGTTTTGTCCAATTTCTTAAGCATGTATCTATACACTCAATAAATCGTACTCCCATTTGTCTTGCCGACATATTAGATTCATTACCTAATACCCATTCTCTTCCAGCCTGACCACATTCTTCTCTATCTGCAGATGGCATATCATACCAATATTTAATTGCATTACCGACATCTTTAAAGTCAACTCTATCATCAAATATATACGGTGTTTGTGGAGATCCTTGTAATGATCTATTTGTCGGGAATACTGGTTTAGCCCATTTACCTGTAGTTTTATATGTTGCATCATGATTAGTCGGAAAATGTGTATCAAATTCTATCCAATCACTTGTTGCATTTTCAAATCTACAACCATCTTGCAGTCCACCTGTCGAATTATTTATTATAGGTGTTCCGGCATGCAATGATTCACACCATGAAATTCCAAATCCTTCATTAGATGCTATATTTACTGTAGTAGCAGACATATTATAATAAAAGTTTAATATCTTAGGTGCTACTCCGTTTGTACTAAATATAACATTGCAATCAGGAGCAAGAGCATTTTTAACTGCCATCAAATCTGTTCCATTGTCATCTGAAATTTGTGTATGCATTAATAATGCACATCTAGATGCTTGTTCCGGCTGCAGCTGATCACAAAAATGTTTAAATGCTAGTATCAAATCTCCTGGCTGCTTACGTCTAATATTTCTATTATTCCAGAACACGATAAAATCTACATCATGTTTGGCCTTGAACTCATCTTTAAATTTATTGTATTCATCATAATGTTCATATGATGGAGTAATAGTACAAAATCTATTTTCATTGACACCATGAGGAACCCATTGTACTGCCCAATCCGGTTTTGGATGTTTACGTAACACATTTTTTACTATATTTTGAGTTTGTCTAGATATGTTCATGATCAAATCACATGACTCATAAAAAGGTTCATTCCAGAATGGGTATGGAAGATCGTCCCATATATTATAATACATGATTGGAATGTGCTGACGTATTTCATGTTCTATTTGATATAACCATTGCCAAAATCTAGGATCTGTAAAGTGTAATATTGCATCTGGTCTTTCGATGTTTATTATTTCATTTAATTTTTGAGCATTGCCATATCCGGAGGAGGCATATATTCTAACATTTGCATCTGTAATGCCTGCTTCTTTATTTACATCTGCAGAAACGTCAAATACTTTTCCATTTTCTGGATGTTTTACTGCTGCACCTAGTTGAACCCAATCATATTTATGGGCTGTATGTATTACAAATTCTTTGGACATAGTTGCAATACCAGAATGAACTCGTAGATCATCTGATAATAATAATATCTTTTTCTTTTTTGGTTTGTCCGGATCGATTTTTTTTAATTTTGGTAACTCTATTTTTTGCATATTTTCCTTGTAACTAATTTATTATAAATATTCATTAAGTTATAATAACCACCTTTTTATCTAACTTTATAGCCTGCTTTATTGCAGATTGTAATTCATTATGTTGTACTCCCTCAGGTATTAATGCTATCATATAATCACAATCTTTTGCTATCAACATATTCCTATGATGAAATTGGGATACATGATATGGCTTTGCATAATATCGTTCTGACATTGCACTGTATAAGTTTTGCACTGTATGAGCAGGATTAAATTCTTTATATTTTATACCAAATTCTAAAGAGAACTTTTTTGTATGTTTATCTCCACCTTGTTTATTTCCACTCGATATAATTATTAACTCATCATTAAATTTCTGTTTTAGATTAGTCAATAAATTTTTTATCTTACGCGTATTTTCATATTTTATACTTCCGATAACAGCTATCTTCATTCCTTCAATCTATTTTCTTTTGGACATAGATCAAACTGATCTTTGAAATCACAATATTTACAATGCTTCTTATTCTTGCCGGGGATTGCAGGATAACTCTTGTTAGTGATATAATCACCTGTCGCTGTAAAACATGTTTCAACCCAATTATCAATTGATCTAGTTAATACATTTCTTGTAGGCTTACCACTTGCCGGTGCATGTTCTTGTACTCTTCGTTGAGGAAACATTGCTCCCTCTATCAATTTACGTTTTACGATCATATATAATATATCAATCTTTTCAACTTCAAATCCATATTGTTCAGCAAAGTATTTCTTATACAATACCAATTGTGATGACTTCAATTTATCAGCTTTCTGATATTTGTTCCATCCCATTGTACTTGTTTTAATATCAATGATCTTAATTCTATCTGTACGTTTATCTCTTATTACTATATCTAAATAACCTAACATAAATACATTAGGATTCTTTGCTGATACAGGATGATATATACGGACTTCTATGCCTACCAATTCTTCGTTTTTAGCAGAGAAATATCTAGCCCTATTACGCTTAACAGTATTTAAAATTTCAACTCCATCATTATAAAACTCTGTAAGTTGGAACTTATCTGAAAAATGATCGTCCATTTTCTTTACTGCCTCTTTATACAAAGTTTGCATTCGAGATAGTAACATAGCATTTAAATCTATTTCATCTGCCGCCTTAGCTGTCGTTTCATACATTACTGTCAGATAATGTTGTAATGTTTCATGAAACGCTGTTCCGAATAATGTATGTATACTTTGAGTGAATGTTCTTAAATTCTTAACATATGCCAATTCCCATCTCTTGGGACATTGCGCATACATAGAATATTGAGAATATGATATCTTACGTTGGCCTGATTCAGGCTCACGGTTATTAAATTTTATTATTGAATGCATACTTAAATATAAGAAGAATTTCTGTAAAAACCTAAGGATTTCTTATATTTGTTATGCATAATATTTGTCTAGAATTGCTAACTTATCTTCTGCATCAACTAATAATGTTAATGCGTCATTAGCATCTTTCATGAAGTCATTTGCAGTATGATCTCCAATTCCCACTGCTTGATTTTCTAAAAGGTCTAATGCCATTTGTGCCTTTGCCTTATCAGCTAATGCTTGAGCTCTTAAAGCTTCTATTATTTTACTTTTTTTCATATCTACTTTCCCCATTTTTTTCTTTGTACTATTTGAGCAATCATTCCATATACGCTCAAGTCTTCGTACGTATCTTGTATATTTTCACCAACTTCATCAGGTTGGCCTAAAACAACTAATTGCTTTAATCTCTGAATCTTATCATTCATTCTAAACCATAATCCCGATAATGATAGTTTTATATCTTCTTCGGTTTCTAAATTTGTACCAACTGAAATATTACTTGGTCCATAATTACGTTGTTTTTTACAGAACGTTACATACATCTCAGCTAATATCTTTTGAAACTCTTGTGTAGTTTCGGGATATAGTCTTTCGCAATATTGAATTGCTGTTTCTTCTTTAATAGATTTTTCAACAAACTGTATGTTTGATCTACCCGGTGTATCTTTTATTGATTTCATTTTAATAGTTGTTTTATTTCTTTATCTGATTTGCCATATTGTTTACATACAGATGATATATCATCCTTTTTCATTAATGATATATATTCCTCAGCTTCACGCTTTGATACTTGATAATGTGTTGCAAAGAATGATATCAACTCTTTATTATACTTATCAGACTTTTTACCTTTTATATATTTACTAAAATATTTTCCTTTAGGCAATATTTCGTAATACAATTTATAAACATGTTCTTTCATTAATGGACCTATTGTATATTGTTGAAACATATTAACAATTTCAATAAGTTCCGGTGACATGGATAGCCAACGATTAATTAGATATGGAGTAAATGATTTTTGATCCATTTCATCTAAATCTTCCCATTTAACTTTCTTATGTGTTATTCCAGCTAAATGGTCAAATAATGTTTTAGGTTTTTTCAAAGTATCTGAAATTCTTTGTTTATATGATCACAGTCATCACATCTAAATGATGGTACCGGGGCAATTTGTTCTTTACCCGTAGGTGACATTATTGCTGATACTTTTTTAAATGCACTTACTTGTCTAAAGTATTTTCCACTACATTGTTCACATACTATATCATTTAAGTCTTCTGGCTTAAGTTGTGGTTTCTTAGGACTCTTTCCGTCCATTCCTACTATTTTACTCATTATATTTCCTATTTTATTTCGTTTAATATTTTAACGATGGTTGACATTATATGTAACTCTTTATCTACAGCAAATGAATCTTGATATTGTGACTCAGCTAAGATTAATATGACACTTGCAATATGACCCTTTGCATAATTATCTAGTTCATCAAATAAATACTTATGTAATGCTGAAAAATCTCTTACTTTACTATCTGCAATTAATTGCCTTACATCTTTGAATGCTGCTTTCTTATCTCTACTTGATTGTAATATATCAGTTAATTTTGACATGTAATTTGCTTGCATAACACTAGTAGCATCTATTGTTAATACTCCATCAATTACTTGCCTCTGACAGCCATTTAAAACCCTTCTAATATCAGGATAGCCGGCGTTTATAATTGTAACAAGGTCCTTATTATCATATGACACTTGTAGTTCATCTAATATAGATACTATACGATGTGCAACCTCTTTTTTGTTAGGAGGTGTTATACCAAATACCTGACATCTACTTTGTATTGGATCTATAATTTTTTCAACATAATTACATGTTAATATGAATCTAGTTGTTTTAGAGAATGTTTCCATTAAATTTCTTAATGCAGCTTGACCATTTGGAGTCATATAATCTGCCTCATCTAATATTACAATCTTCCATCTTTTAAATCCTACTGTACTTGCATAACTCTTTATCTTGGTTCTAACCGTATCAATATTATTTTCATCTGATGCATTTATATACATAATATCAGCATCTACATTATTTGCAATAATTTTTGCTAATGTAGTCTTACCTGTACCTGCTCCACCATAAAATAATAAATGAGGCACGTCGCCTGATTTAAGATATAATTTTACTTTATCTATGATATGTTCATTACCGACATATCCATCTAATGTTCCGGGTCTAAACTTTTCAACCCATAATGTATTTTCTTGACTTCCAAACATATTTTTTATTTACCTGTTGATCCATATGCGCCATCACCTCTTTCGGATTCAGCTAATTGATCTGATTCTACTAATTCTACTTTTGGATATGGCATTACAACTAATTGTCCTACTCTATCTCCTTCTTCAAATCTTTTTAAAGATGCAAAAAAGCTATCTTTATTAAATTTATATCTAAATGTTATTTCGCCTCTATAACCCGAATCAACAACGCCTACTGCATTTGCCAATCTTAGATCTGTTTTAGATACAGATGATCTAGGAAATAGTAATCCTACATGTCCTTCTGGCACTTCAAATGCCAGACCCGTATGATACTCAATAAAATTATATTTTTTATTGATAACATATCTGATTGCTGATATATCTAATCCTGCATCACCTTCTTTAGCATATGATGGCGCAATTGCATTTTCCGATAATTTTTTATACTTTACTTGTATCATGCTGCTTGTAATTGTACCAAATAGTATGTAGATGTATATGTCTTACCAGTAAATGTAACTTTACCTAATCCTGCTGCCGATACTTCCAATTTTGCTGTCTCTGCATCTTTATTAGCTTGTAATATTTCTTTGAATCCGTTAGATGAAAAGCATACTACTCCCATATCTTTATGAATTGTCGAATCCACATTAAATTTAATTCTATTAGTATTTATAGAAGAATAATTAATAATAAAATCTGTCTTATCATGTTTACATTCAATACCAAAGTTTTCTGATTCTGGAATTGCATTCTTTGCTTTAATAAATTTATTAGTAAATTCTTTTGTTAAATCTATAGTAACATCCCAATCTGGTAATTGTTTCAAATCCGGTACCTGTCTTATTACAGATAAATCAGCTAACATAAATTTCATATTAACATCAGTATCTGACATGTCAATACTTACTGCCGTCGAATCCATAGCATTTACCTTTACAGTTAAATCATCGCCAATAGCTGTTAACATTTTTACTAATGCCGGTGTTGCATATACACCTAAATCATGATTACCTAAATCTAAATTAGTGGACTCAATTGCTCCGATCACATTCTGATCATCTGTAATAAATTTAGTTTCTAATGTGCCATCCTTTGACACCCATTTTACAGATGTAGTAGCTCCGGCTAAATGATATCTGTTTATAAAATTTAATAGTTCTTGTTTTTTCATAGTTTTTGTAGTTCTTATTTTTATTAATTAACTATACTTAAAGATAAGGATAAATTCTCACGATTCCTAATCTTTTAATTCTTTTTCTTCAAAAAATTGATTAAATATATCTTTATTAATTGTTGTTATACTCTGTCCTCCGAATTTCTGATAGTATTGCTTATACTTTTCATATGTTGTAATAGCTTTATCAGGATCTTCAAACATTTCATATATACTTTTTAACACAGCACCTAAGTTATTAGGTACCATATATTGAGCAACCTCTCTATGTGCTGCAACAATCTTGTTTACTTCTTTTATTGTATGATCAAATACATGTACATTATGTAACACCATTCTAGGAACAGCTTCTTTATTATATTGATTTAACATATCCCATTTAAAGTCTTTACATGCTGGGCAATCTAAACTACATGGCACTAATTCATCTGGCGCATCTAGTAAATCTAATTTTGCAATATTACCATCTGCATCTTTTGCTCCTTTTGGCATATATACGTCACTAAAAGATAACTTCTTAAAGTTATGTGAATGTAGATAAGTACCATATACTGGATACTGGCCAGGTGAACTAGAATCTGTAGTTACTATTATTCTATTTCCATAATGTCTATTAAATAGTTTTTGCATTGTTGATAAAATAAAGAAATCAGATATTTTTGAAATGCCTAATAAATGTAAATACTCTATTTTAGGATTTTCAAATTCTCTGTTCTTTAACATTAATGCTAATGCCCACATAAAATCTACTAACTTTTGTGGACCTCCGATAGCCCATCCAGAAAATTCAAAATGCTTAAATTTATTATACCACCATTCATATTCTTGGGGATTCGATCCTTGTAACATATTTAGAAACTTAGTCTTACCTGATTGATGTTTTTCAAAATATGCAAAGTTATCATAACTAATATCAGCACATTCATAAAATTTATTTTCATAAACTGTCTTAGGTGGGATATCTAAATTAGCTGCTACATCTGAATTGGCCTCTAACCAATGAAATATCTTTTCTCGCAAGTCATTGCTATATTTCAATGCACCGGTTGCAATTTGATATCCTCCAGAATCTCCAAATACTAATGAATCTTTACCTAAACCAAACTGTTCACGTATATCCATTTTTTTATAATAATGCCCCGCTGTTATCAAGAAATTTTTATGTCTAAATTTCTCTGGATATGAATCATCATAAAATCTACAAGGAGTGCCAGATGCTAATTGTTCATCTTTGATTAATGCTGATGCAAATCCTCCTGCTGATAAAGACGGGAAGTAAATAAATTCTTTTTGTTTTTCTTTATTTTCCATTAAATAATACCTTTTTTAGTCCATTACAAGAAAAATATTCTTCATGTAACTTTGTTGTTAATTTTTTTAATTGTTTCTTATAATGATCATGATGTTCTACATATTCTATAATTGTCGATATCAATTTATCTTTATTCTCTGTATATAATTCCCATGATTCTGTCCATTTACTAGGATATTTAAAATCATCTGAATACATTTCTTTATAACTTAATCTATTCGGAACCATTGGAATCGCACCTGCCAAAGCCCCCTCATAACATGAAATACCTAACGTCTCCTGCAGGTTCGCGGAGAATACTAACTTAGATCTTTCTAATAGACTATGATATTCTGATTTAGATAAATTTTCTTCTTGACATACTATACATTTATAACCCTTAGGTAATGACTTAGCCAAATCTTTAAATATTTCAACTTGCTTTTCTGGTGCAATTCTATGAGGAAATAATATAATGTTTTCTTTTTCTTTAGGTTTAAACATAACACTTAGATACTCCATAGGCCAACCTGTCCTAAAACATTCGATATCATCATATCCAAAATTATCTCTAAACATTTTCAAATGATCATCAGATGCAAACCAATTATAATCTATTGTCTGTGCTAATGAAGTTTCAAATGTTTTTACCCATTTATCAGATATCAATCTACCTAAAAAATCATTCGGATCATAATTACCTGCATGCCAGAGACCATGAATTTTAATTGGTATTTGTAATAATTCACTCATATACTTAAGTTGAATAATAGTTGGATTCCATGCATCTGTATAAATAAAATGATCTCCGGATTTAATCTTTCCATCACAAAACAATCTACTAATTCTTTCCATTTGAGCACTTTTATAAATGTTAGTGCCTCCAAAGTTTAAAAATGCACCAGGTGTAGTCGCTTCTGGAATATTTCTTGGTCCTTCTATAACTTCAACCTCATGAGTTCCAAAACCATGTATTCTCATAAGATCAGGAAAATGATGTTTCCATTCTCCAGTATATCGACTTTCAACTGCTTCTAAGTCGACTATCCAAATTGTATTAAGGTCTGTCATATTTGTAATCGTCTGGTGTAACATGTTGCATATTTTGTATACTTGAACAATATAATGAATAATCGGCATAAACAACTTTTATACTATCATTCTTTTTTAATAATGAAACATCTGTATCTGATATCATATACATAATATGTGTTTTAATTCTTATCATCGGCGGTATCATACTCAATGTATCCGGCTCAACTTCTAAACTAATAGTTAGATTCTGTTCATCAATTAATTTATTTATAACATCCCAATTAATATCATAATCATCATATTCTTCCAATAATTGTTCTATTGCGCCAGAACAAAAATAGATATGAGGCATTAATTCAATTTCATCTAAATGTAATCCGTCTATATCACTAATAAATAATGTTTCGACATCAGTTAATCTACCTTCACATTCTTTACCGTACCAATACTTTCTAAATCCTATCATATAACTTTTTTTTAAATATAAGTATAATTTTACACATATCCTAATTAAAATGCAAAAAACTTTCCTAAATTATTATTCTTTGGTATCGTTCCCCAATTCATTGCACTATAAAAGTCTCCTAATTTATTTGCAAATGCAGAATCAAATACTTTTTCATAATTAATATTTGTCTGAACAAAATTTTCTATCTCAGGCGGATCTTCAAATCCTTTTAATGCCATTGTATCTAAATTCATTGAATTGGGTTTGAGATATGTCCATTTAATCTTTTCTCCATTAATCATACCCTGAAATGTCTTTGTTAATTTCAAATGTTTTATCATGTCATTATAATTTAATGCTGATTTAACATGTACTGGCGTACCTTTCATTCGTACTCCAAATGGCTTATCTCCTCGCCTGACATATTTCTTAACATTCTTGACACCTACCGGAAACATAACTTCTATTAACGGCAATGTTTTCATATGTTCTCTAAACTTCAATATCTTGTCATCTAATGTAACTTTATCAATATCATTTAACATATCTTCTAATACTTCTGCCATAAATTTTCTAAACGAAGGTGGAAATGATGATCTAACAACATCTAATCCCTTGACATCTAATTTAGATACTGTATGTCCTTCTATATTAATAATCCATTGAGCATATCTTTTCTTAGCTATCCATAATCCAGCCTTTGCAACATTTTCTTGTTTAATGTCAAATCTATGTTTATCTACATTATGAAACTTCTTACCGTATATATCATATGACTTATTAATAAATCCTTGTACCTCATCTGCTATTTGAATTGTCTGATCCGCCATCCACTTTTCATCTGTCACATCATAATTTGGATGACGACTTTCAATTAATGGTAATGATGAAAAGAAAGTTGAATCTGTATCTGTATAAATACAATAATCCTTTTTCTGTCCTAATTCTTTAGTATAAAATTGATTTCCTATATCTGCAGTAAATTTAATTAATTGCTGACCCGTACTAGTAATTGCTACAGCATTGTCCGGATCAAAAAATCTAAAACTAGGATTACCTAATACTCCATAAAATGAATTTAAAAGAATTTTAGTCACTAATTGCATTCTATCAAAGTATTCTGCTTTAGCATGATTGCCTTCTTTTTCAAACTTCTTACGTAAATTTTTATATTCAACACGCTCATTAAACCATTTATCTAATATAGATGGTAAAAATCCTTTTATTTGAGTATCATATACAACACCGTTAGCTGCTATAGAATATTTATTTTCTTCTAAATATTTTCTTAGATCTTCACTAGTCTCCCAGCCATTCCATTCATCTGTATAATGAGTTCCGGTATTTTTAATATATTTATGTCCATCAAAGTTACTTAGTTTAGTTACCTTAGTTTCCGGAGATACATTAAGTGTCATGATGATACTAGGATATAATGACGTCAAATCTAGATCATATACCCATTTATATCTACCTGGATTAGGTGCCTTTACATATGCTCCTAATAAATTTAACTCTCCTTCTACTCTAGGTGGTCTACTAGGAGAAACTATTTCCATACGTTTTAGATATGTTAACGCAGCGCCATCTAAATATCTAGTAGGGAATAAAAAGTCTTCATATGGTACATGGCCTTTATGACATATACTTCTTGCAAGATCTAATAATTTCATTTTCTCATCAATCTCAAAAACAAGATCAACATCATTCATATTATAATCTATATATCCTTGTATATCATTTCTCATTAAATCATCTAATGAACCTTCATATTTCATCTTTCCTTTACCTAACTCTTTTTGAGAGATAGCTTCCAATGAATAACTTGATTCCTGAGAATATGTAAAATTCTTATACAATGCCATATAATCTAAACATGATACTCCTGATATACGATATCTATTTCTATGTTTAAGCCATATAACGTCATTAATTGGAGATAATGATCTAGCCGACTTTTCTCCGATAATTTGTTTCATACGATTATAAAGATATGGAATGTCAAAGAAATCTATATTCCATCCTGTAATAATAGTAGGTTGTATTTCTAAATATTTGAATAAAAATTTATTTAATAATGCACCTTCATCATGACATGAAGTAACTGAATATCCTTTTTTATTTACATTATTAACTACACCATCCGGATCTAATATCCATACACATCTTTGATCGCCTAATTGATCATAAATTGCAATTGATGTTACTGGATTCTGAGCTTCTTCTGGAGTTGGAAATCCAGTTGATATATCTACTTCGATATCAATAAACAATGTCTTATGTCCTATCGATGCTTCATCTGAATCTGTATACATATCAATAAGAGTACGCATCTCCGGGTTTAAATCTGCTTCATATAATCCATCTATTCCTTGCTCCGGATTATATACCTTTTCAACTCTCTGCCCATCTAATGCTATCTTATCACCATATGATGATTTTTTATATGCATAAGGTTTATACTTTATCTTTTGATGTCCTTTATGATCATCCCATACATGTACTGTATTGCTATTTTTATTATATGCTACTGCTTGATACATTATATGTTGTATATTTTAAGGTTAATTCTTTTTCTTGCATAATATTGTCTATAACAACTAAATATTTACAATCATCTATTTGTTTTAATTCACAATTAGGAGTTTCTGAATGATTAATAAATCCACCTAATGGAGTACGAATCCACCCTAACTGAAATCTATCGTCTTGTATATGAGTAATTCCTAATTCTGTCAAAGCTACTATATCTGTTCTAGCAAATAAACCTAATCCTTCAATTCCGGAGCTATTAATAGTTACTTGATCTGGTAATGGTTTATACATCATACTAATTCTTCTATTATTCCTACTACTTCACTTAATATAAGGATAAATGCTGAGACTACCAAATTATATGGCAGAAAACAATATCCTAATATTCTTATTATTGATTTAATGAAACTTACTATTTGATGTTTTTTTGCGTTTGGTTGTTGCATTAATTTATTTTATATATGTTTCTATAATTTCTTTTCAATGAATGATCATCTAAGCCATATCCTACTATCCACTCATCGCCGATCTCAAAACAATAATGTTCGACTGGTATGACTGGGTCCTTACGTTGTACCAATGTTACTATATTAACTTCTAATGCTACTTTATCATTTACAGATTGTAAAATTTCTATCATTGTAGCACCCGTATCAATTATATCTTCTACAATATAGACACGTTTGCCTTTGAGATCCAATTCTATATCTTTTAATATTTCAACGCCACTACTGTTATCTCTGCCTTGATATGATTTTGCTCTAATAAAATCAACTTGTATATCAATGCCCATATCCTTTACTAGATCCGTAAAAAACATAAATGCTCCATTCAATACACATAACATCACCGGTGGTAAATCATTACCACTAGCTTTATGCTCCTCAGATATACGATGAGCCATTGCTCTAACTCTTCGTTCTATTTTATATTCAGGTATTAGTATTTCCATAACCTCTGATGAATTCATAATATTCGTTTCTAGTTGCTGGGTCATTTTTAAATGCACCAGTTAATTTACTTGTCTTCATTGATGCACCACCATGCTTTACACCTCTACATTGCACACAATTATGAGTTGCTTCTATCATTACAGCTACACCATTATTGTCATTAATAATAGTATCTATTGAATTATGTATAGCAACCGTCAATTGTTCTTGTATTGCGCCTCTTCTAGCAAAATGTTCTACCAATCTATTTAATTTACTTAATCCTATAACTCTACTATCTTCGCCCGGAATATAAGCAACATGCACTTTTCCCATTATAGTCTGATGATGATGTGAACACATACTTGTCAATGGAATACCGCCTTCAAACACTATACCATCATATCCATCAGACGGAAATCCGGTAATATCTGGAGCAGCATTATATCTACCTGACCATAAATCATTTACATATGCCTTTGCTACTCTACGAGGAGTATTATCTGAATTCGGATCATTTCGCCAATCACATTCTAATGCATCTAAAAATTCACCAAATGCCTTTGCTGCTTTTTGAATCATTTCATTCTTTTGAAAGTCATCTAAAGGTCCGCCTGGTACTATACCATTTGCAAAACCTTCTCTTACTAGTTCAATACTTTTTTCTTTTGTCATACTTAAATATAAGAATTTTTTTTCAAATAAACAAATAACTCACACATTATTTTTATTTATTTTTCTTTGTTGTTTTTTTTACTGTCACTTTTTTATCTGCTTTAAGCTCAATCTTAGCTAGTAGTTGATCTGATCGCCTATCTATCTGTCGATGTAACTCTTGCAAGTCTAACTCTAAATCACTTTTTACATTTGATATTTCTGTATTTAAGTAATTTGCCTCATCCTGTATTTGTCTTGATAATTTTGAATATGCACCCACAAGTAATCCTATACCTGCACATGCACTAACTGTCATTATAATTATATTAATTGTTTCCATAATTAACCTTTCTTTATCGTGAGTTATTTGTTATACTGATACCATTACAATTTCTGATTCATGCAATAGTAAATATTCTTTATCTTCTAATTTAATTTTTTTATTTGCTCCGGATTGATTTTTATGTAATACAACTGTGTCGCCTACATGTACTGTCATTGGAATCCTATTTCCGGTTTGAGTAAATAATCCTCTACCGGTGGATATTACTTTTGCGTATATATAATCACCTTCAACACCATCTGGAATAATAATACCAGATACAGTTTTCTTTGTTTTTTCTTGTTCTTCTACGAGAATTAAATCTCCTATTGGTTTCATGTTCATATCTATTTCTTTTTATGTTTTCATTATATTATTATATGCTTTTTCATATAATTCTTCTCGATCCAATTTTGGATGGATTAATTTTAATTTATCTATTTCTGTAAACATTTCATGCCGTTTACCATATTCTTCAGCACTGTACAATAAATCTTCAGGATTGCTCATTATTTTAAACTTTCTATAATTGTTCGTAATTTATAAATCAAATCTTCAACTTCTTCCGGATCCATCGTTATTGCACAACATGTTCCTACATTCTCTTCTATTTCCAATAATATTTCCAATGCTTCTTCTATCATACTCCACGTTCTGTATCATATGCTATAATATGGTCTCTACCTGTCATGTTATATCCTTTTTCAGCACATAATTCAAATACTAATGGATACATTTTTACTAATGTTTCTCTAGTATCTCCGGCCGGCATTATGAATGTTTTATCTTTTGGGATATTCATTTCCACTCTAAAAGTTTCTATTTCTTGTAAATTTTCATCTGTACCATCCCATACAGGCTTAAAATGATAATCTTTATGATATGCAATTGTTTTTGCAATAGCCTCTTTATTTAATCTAAGTCTATTATGTACTTTAATCATACGTTCATCTGCTATAGCTCCATTGGGCGTGACAGCTCCAACTACAGGCACACTATTACTAAATTTAGGACTAAGACTAATTAGGTCCAGGGGATAATCTGTTTCAAGAAAATGAGAGCCTTCTGTTTCAATTGTAATTAAAATATTTCTCTCTTTTGCAAAATGTGTTATTTCATTAACTAAAGCAGGATGCATTGTAGGTGATCCACCTGTAAGCATCATTTCTTTCACATGGGGATTGTCATCATATATTTTAATAATATCATTAAAACAAAAAGTACCTTTTTCCGGGTGGATGCTAGTATACCAAGAATCGCACCAACCACCATCGCCGAAGTAACATCTATGTGTACATCCTGTTGTTCTAACTGCAATAGTAGGTCTTCCAAATCTACTACCTTCTGATTGTACACATCTATATACTTCTAATACAGGTAATACTTTATTATAATCTTCAATCCTCTTCATAGTATGCTGCATTTTTGCCATGTTCCATAAACTTAACTTTAGTAATCTTTACTCTACCTTTAGTTTCGGTATGAACAAAAGCATTTAACTTATTGTAAATGTATTCTGAAAATTTCTCTGCGCCTGTTGCCGGAATTATTCTTAATTGTATTATTCCTGCAGTATGTAGTTTAAGAAAATTGTCCATTTCTGGATCATCTTCTGCTATTACTACAGTATGATCAAACATATAATCCATCCAAGTCTTAGGAGACATGTCATTAATTTTAGTGTTAGCTCTTTTCATGCCACCGAAATCCCATACCCAATTTCTATCATCTAACTCACCTTCAAAATATACTTTAAAAGATATACCATATCCATGCAAAAATCTACAATGTGTATCTTTTGCTTTCCATTGACGGAATACTGTACTGAACCCATCAAATACTTTACTCGATTTAAATTTACCCATTTCTTCTTTCTTTATATGTCCATGCTAAATAATATTTTCTTCCTTCTAATAAATGAGATGCAGTATTACCATAATTTGAATTAAATTCACTCATGTAACTAGCCATTGAATCCTCATCATTAAATATAGAGAATGTACTAGCTCTAGGATAATACTCATTAAAAGTATAACCAGACTGCTTCACTGAACGATCTAATATCGTTTCATAAAACATTGTTCTTAAATATTCTTGATCATGCATTGATATTTTTTTGAAATCAAATATTATATCAACGTCTTTAAACTTGTAACTGTTTTTCATATATGCTTATTTTGTATTAAATATAAAGTAAAAAAATTTAAAATCCTAATAATTTGTTAATTTATTTTTGTTTAATATGATAACTATATCTACAACCGGTATCTTCTTCATCAAAGGCCATTACCTCAATATTATAACCAATTGGATTAATTATTTCTTCTAATCCTATTAAATCGACTTCGGCCCAATATCCAAATCTTAACATGATATATTCTTTATTATCAAATTTATCATATCTTGCTTCGATTTGAAAATCATTAGTTCCATAAAATTGTTCTATATCTTGTAATGTACAATAACTTATTCTCATATCTTTTAATTACAAACGTCACAACCTTTATTATTACAAGCACCACAATGTATAACTGTGCCTGATGTTCTAGCAAATGCAACCATATCATCACATATTTGACCTATTCTTTGTTCCCAATACTTATCTATTGTTTTTCTAGTTCCACTTTTAATCATATTTCTTATTTATTTTATATAAAAATAAGGATAAAATTTCATAAATCCTAATTTATTAGAAGCTTTTTTAAACATTTCTGCCATTTTCATAAACATACTTTACGGTAGGGAATCTTAAACTTAATTCTCCTTGCTGATTCTTAGTTTCTTCAAAGTATTGCACATTTATTGTCTTACCAATCAATGTTTCCGGATTAGCATGATATCTAATTCTTTGTTCTTGATTCCATCCAGACCCAACTGATACCTTATATCCTTTATGTTCAATAATAACATTTGCCAACATTTCCATTACTATTTCCTTACCATCTCTGATAACTCTATGGCTATCAAATTCAACGTCTAACACTTCATATTCATTGTCAAAGAACTTTTTACATTTCAAAAGACTTTTAGATCTTTTACCTTCATATCCGGCATTTTTTCTTAACATAATTCCTTCATATCCATTTGCATCTGCATCTGATATCATTTCTGATAAATGGTCGATTCCAGTTATTTGTATTTGAGATAATAAGCTTAATGTATTGGTAGAAGTTAAATCACATCCTTGCAGGCTAGTATATCTATCTTGTAATTTTGTTGTTCCTTCTTTATTAGCAAATTCTTCTAAAGTTAAATAATCAAATATAACATATTTAGGATTTTCTATTGTATGATCTTTTCTTTTTATTTGTTTCATTATACCTTGAAAATCTTCATTGCCATCTTTATCCATCAAACAAATTTCTCCATCTAATACGAAATCTCCTGGTATTAATGCTACATCATCTAAAACTTTTTGTATGGTTGTAAATTTATTTCCTTCTCTAGAATAAGCAATAATGCTATTTTGTTCTTTTCTAATAATACACCGTACTCCATCTAATTTTCTAGATCCTAACCATACTTCATTTTCAAAGTCGCAAAATTTAGGTTCATATTTAGTTGCTAATGCAACATCAAAGGTAGGAATTAAATTTGGAATAACTTTATTGATAACTGATGCAGAGGCCCTAATTTCTAAATTTCTATCTATAATAGAAAAAATCAAATCTTTATATTCTATGTTATCTTCAATATATCTGTTAACAGCTGATATAGCTAAATGGCCGGTTATTTTTCTATCATTTAGATCATCTAATAGATAAAATAGATCATCATAAAAAACAATCTTTGATGTTAGATCAAAATTCTTTTTACAATTCTTACTAGTTACATTATATTTTTTATAGGGATCAAATGTATATTGTAAACATGATAAAATAAAATTATCATCTTTAATTGATTCAATGATAACCTTTTTTTCATTGAGTGATGATGTGGATTTCATTTTATCCACAAATCTTTGTAACGGCTTTAACTTCATATCTCTAAATTTATTATATATAAATATAAGGATAAAAGCTCACGATTCCAAATTATTTGGAAGCTTTTTATGAATAAGATTGCAATAATCTTAATACTTCATTTAATGCAGCATGTCTATGATTATCTGTTAATGTAATCGCATGGACAAAGTTTGAATCTTTTACTTTAGGCACATCATGTATAGCTGAATCATTACTAAATTTCAAATCAATTTGTTGTGGATCGCCTGTTAATATCATTGTAGATCCTTTACCTAATCTACCTAATACCATTCCTAATTGTTGTTTAGTTAAATTTTGAAATTCATCTATAATCACACAAGCATTTTCAAATGTTCTACCTCTAAAATGAGATAATGATACTAGTTCAATATTTTCATCATTTTCCATTTTTTCTAAAATAGCCGGCTTGTTATAGACTTTTCGCATATTAGATCGGATTGGTACTAGCCATGGCTCCATCTTTTCATTTAATGACCCAGGTAGGTATCCATTATCTTCATTTGATACAGTTGGTCTGGTTATAACAATTTGATTGACTGTTCGTTTAAAAAACATATCCAATGCTACTTGTACTGCTAATAGTGTCTTACCACTACCTGCTTTACCTATAATAAAATTATAAGGATGGTGTAATATTTGAGCTTTAGCTAACTTCTGTTCTCCTGATAATGTAATACTAAATTTAATATTACCTTTAGGTGCTGATTTAGAAATATTATCTGACATTGTACGTATTCCTTATTTGATATCCCATGGGATTAATTTAAAATTTTCTGGTGGTAAGTTTAATACCTGTGTTGTCCATTTGCTTTGAGCTATAAAATCTAAATGAGACCATTCTGACTTCTTTTTTAGTTTCATTGCTGCAAAATCATTCCAGTCAGTATCAAATATAATTTTTTCTATTTTTTCTTTTGTGTCTAAAACATCTTCTAATATATGACTATCCCATTCATAATGAAATAATTCCATTACATTGCCTTGTTCATCAACATAATCAAAACTTATATCAATTCCCCATTTGGATTGCAATTTAATTAATTTGTAAAGTAATGGACAAGATTTACTCCAATCTAGTAGTTGATCTAATGCTTCGCCGGAATAGCCTTTTCTTTCTAATAGCCAAGAATGATTTATATGCGGTCCAGTAATTTTATTATCTAGTTCAATCCATGGCATATATATGCCTTGTTTTTCTCTATTAGCATTTACATATGAGTTATTTGCATTTGCATACATTAATTCTAATGTGCATAATGCATATCCGGATTGATCAAAAAATTTAATTGATTCAGTGCCAGGAAAATTATTTTCTAGGATTGGTATAGGCCATGAGGATTTATGACTATGTTTGTAACTACTTTTAATAAACATGATTTAATTTATCTTGTTCCGCCGATTCTTTTAAATTCTTTTAGTAAAGGCTTATTAGATTTTTTAGATTCCATCATATCTTGAATTTCACTTGCATAATCATTATCCATGAACATGTCATATAATCCAGACAATGCATCTTGATTTCCTGTTTTTGATACTGATTCGATATACGAATCGATTGCTTTGTAGAACGTTTGCACGTTATCTGTATCTAATCTTGCATTCATTGTTGCCATAATTTTTTCCTTGTTTTATCTAATTCTACCAGATTTAAAAGCTGCTAATTCTTGTTTTATCTCTAACGCTATACTTCGTTGATTGCCTTTTTGAAAAGAATCTTCCATATCATATTCTGGATAATCTTTTAAGTGGCTAGCCATTTCATTTTCTGATTGAATAAATCTGGAATAGTTTCTTATTGTATCATTCATACGTCTTGTTATAGTATTCAATGTAACTTCATTTCCATTAATATCTGTTACAATCTCATCATATTTTCCAAGCTTAGGAAGTTCCATTCCTTTTGTTACAGCTTCATTGCCTATTTTAATTATCTCAGCAACCATTCTATCAACAGCGCCTCTACTACCTACTCTATCAGCTAAAATCTTTTGGTATCTAGCTATATTTGCTTTTTTCCATGCCTTAGGATCTGAAAACTTATCTGCTCCGGATTGCAACTCTACTCTATCAGCTTTTAATGCTGTTGTTCCACCTCTAAATGCTTCTAGATCAAAATTATACATTATGTCCGCAACTTCAATGAGCTTTTTGAACATAAATATACCTCTTTGTCCTCTTCCAATTGGATCTCCTGTTTGTGTTGCACGAGCAGAAAGTTTTGATCCTATCTTGTCTATTCCTCTAGTATATCTAGTTCCACCACTTTGTTGAAAGTATTGTGGCTTACCATCTACTGTCACTGACAATACTCCTGGTTGCAGTTCTGCATCAAAACCGTAATTATCTGTCTTAAATGGATTTGGTTTTCTGGATGTAATAACAAAAAATGTCATTCCTTTTTTAGCTTCTGCTGTATTAGTAATTTTCCTAAAAGACCCTTTTGGTAATTTGTCCCATGCTATATCATATGTATTAGCTGCTGCATTCCAGAACTTTTTATAACGTGTATCTACGCCACCTAATCTTTGTAACTTGCTAGCAATCGGATCTCCAAATGCTTCAAAAAGTATTCTTTGATACTCTTCTCTTATTATTTTATTTAACTGTGATCTTTTCATTGTATTTCCATGTTTTATATAAATATTAACTTATAATACTTTATCTATGTTTGACTGCAATACTATGCCCTCAGATAATAGTTTTGCCCTATTTAACATATGTGCTCCTTGCACATCATCTTTTGATTGCCCGTGGTAAGGAACTGCATGCCCTTCTTCAATAAGTATGTCAGTAATCATTTTCCCATCTGTAGTAACAAAGTCGCCTAACACTCTTCCAAACTTACCTTTCATATCTTCACCATTTTTATTGATCTCTGTTTTGAGAACACAGTGTTCAGACAAAAGCTCTTTTAATCTTTTTTTAGATGCTAATCCAAATATCTTTTCAACTTTATCTCTAGTTCTAGACTCTGGAGTATCTATACCCATTATCCTTACTCTCTCATCGGTAAGTACAACACCAAATCCTAAATCAATATCAACGTCAACTGTATCGCCGTCGATTACTTTATTTACTTTACATTTATATTCATACATTAGAATGACTCCATTACTGTTTCATCAATTATATTTTGTATGTCTTCCAATTTTGCTTCCATCTTCATCATAATGTTTGCTTGATATCTTTTCACTTCTTCTCCATGATTAAGAACAATAATTGTCGGTACCACTACTATTTTATATTTTGCTTGTGCTGCTTTATTTGTTACTATACAAACTTCACTAATTTTAGCATCTGTTAATTTACCTAACCATTTAACTCCATTGGCATCATTCCAATTTGCATTAAATTGAATAACTTGTATTTGAGATATAATACTAATTGATATAAATAAAAATACAATTGTTAAGATTTTTTTCATATTATCGCCCTTTTTCAATTATTTTATCTAATTTATCTTCGATAGTCTTAAGTTCATCTTTTATTTCTTCAACATCTTCTTGTGTTGTCATAATAGTTTGTCTAATTAATTGATCTTTCATATCAAATTCCATTCTAGTTACGTCTGGTGGTAATGGTTCCGGAAGTTCTTTTGCTTCCTCAATATCAGCTTGTAATGAGAACCACATTCCTATTACAGTTACCATCACAAATCCTATACCTCCTAAAGTTTTAAGACTTACTTTAAATCCTGTCTCTTCATTTAATTCTTTTGCCATCTTTGTTTCTTCTTAAAAAATTATATAATTTAGCCCAACACTAAAATCGTGCCACTCTCTATTCCAATACTTATTATACTTGCCTTCTATAAATATACCTAAGTGTTTATTCAATCTATTTCCTAATATAAATCCACAGGCAACATCAATCCATGTCTGCTTTGGAGCTATAAATTTATGATATGCATATTCGCCAGTCTCTAAATGGAATGGCATTATACTTGCCCAAGAATGTACCCAAAAAGTTTTAGTATAATGATAAAAGTCATATCCAACTACAAATGAATAATTCCATTGTTGTGGTATTTCTTCTTTTTTTCTAGCAACATAATTAGCTAACATTTCCGGTATTACTACTTCTTCCCAAATAATGTTATTATCTGCTACTAAGTTACCACTTGGATTTAAATAATTTATTTGGCCGCCTGGTAAAAATTCTACATTATATCCTTCTTGTAATGCTAATGCAGTATAATGTAAACTCCCATTTGGTAATATAAATTCTTCTAATGGATTATATCCGTATGGTTCTGATATTCGTTGTACCATGCCTATATTCCATGATAACTTTTTATTAACTTTTTGTCTATATCTTTGTGATGCTTCAAAGTATTTAATATCTGCAAATCCCTGTTGTACATATTCTGTTTTAACAATCCACCTATCTGCTACATATCTTAAGAAATGATTTTGATCTAAATATGTTTTTCCGAATCTTCTTTTATAATCTGCCTCTATTAAAAATTCAAATCCAGATATCTTTCCTATTGTTGCAGCATCAGCATATGTATGTTCAGTACCATTATAAAATACATTTGCTCTATTTTCATACCCAAATCTAGCTATTTTTCTTACTCCAACTACAATTGAATAATCAAATGGTGTTTCTACTGTACTATTAAGTAGTTGGCCAGTATTTATTGAATATACATCGGCATCTGCAATACTATTGTTTCCATTCAATGCTCCATAAAATGTAGCAAATTTAATTGCCTTTTTAAATTTTTTATCAAAATCTTCAAATGGTTGCCATTTCTCTTTTTTTATAGACCCATTTACATTTTTACCTGTAGATAGTTCTTGTGTCCACTGACCGTTTGAAAATAGTGGCAATAAAGTTAATATTAATAATAAGTTTTTGATCATTGTTTAATTACCTTTCTAATAAATGTTAATTCTGCAACAGATACATGCATGAAATAAACACCATCTTGCAAATTGCTTAAATCGATAACTTTCTTATTGGTTTCATTTATAACAATTTGTCCTGATATACTATACAATGTAACTAATACATTTCCGAATCTAGAACTTACTATATTTAATTTATCTTTAGTTGGATTAGGATAAATTGCTATTCCGCCGTCATAAATCAAATCTTCTATGTCTGTCCATGTACTATTTTGATCACAATAATCATATGTACTTTGACAATTAGCATCCCAATTGTCATTACAACAATATGGATCTATGTTAATAACCCAAGCATAACATTGATCATTTAACCAATATGGATTGCCTGGACCTGTAATACATCCGGCGTCATATAAACACGATGATGAATCAGGAACATTTGCATTTGGATTAAAATTATATGCATTTGGATCTGTACATCCTGGAATTGCTGTTATACAAGATCCATTATCTACATTCGCGGTTGAATCATAATTTACAGCCAATGAATCAGTACATCCATATACAGTAGCAATACAACTAAAATCTTCTGTATTAGCATTAGGATTATAATTAAATGCATTTGGGTCTGTGCAACCATACACTACAGGTATACATGAGCCATTATTTGTATTAGATAAAGGATCATAATTAAAAGCAGTTGAATCAGTACATCCAAAAACTATTGGTAAACATGAACCATTATCTGTATTTGCAGTTGAATCAAAATTAAAAGAAGTTGGATCTGTACAACCGTATATATAAGGTATACATAAACCATTATCGGTATTTGCATTAGGATTGTAATTAAACATGGTAGGGTCTATACAACCTAATACTACTGAAACACAACTCCCATCATCTGTATTTGCTAAAGAATCATAATTAAATGATATAGGATTTGTACATCCAAATATCTTTGCAATACATGAGCCGTTATCAGTATTAGATAAAGGGTCATAATTTAAAGCAGTTGAATCAGTACATCCATATGTATATGGAATACATGTTCCGTTATCAGTATTAGCAACTGGATCATAATTGTATTGTGTTGAATCGGTACAGCCGTAAACTATTGATATACAAGATCCGTTATCTACATTTGCTAAAGGATTATAATTAAATGAGGTAGGATTAGTACATCCATATACTGGCGTTATACATGTTCCGTTATTAGTATTAGCATTAGGATTGTAATTTAATGAAGTAGGATCTATACATCCTAATATTACAGGTATACATGAACCATCACTAATATTTGCTAAGGAATCATAATTAAATGAAGTAGGATCCATGCACCCATAAACATACGGTATGCAACTACCATCATCATCAGTAGCATTTAGATTGTAATTTATTGATAGCGGATCTGTACAACCTGGTATTTCTAATGAATCACAAATGCCATCATTGTCAGTATCAGTTATACAAACATAATTACAATTATAATATTGTGCAGGATACATACATCCACCGTTATCTACATTCGCAACTGAATCATAATTACATGCATCGTTATCTGTACATCCTAAATAAATACAATTGCCATCATCTACATTGGCCAATGAATTATAATTAAATGATATTGGATCTGTACAACCATACACTGTAGCAATACATGTACCATTGTCTATAGTAGCAGTTGAATCATAATTAAATGCAAAGTTATTAGTACACCCATATATAATTGGAATGCATGAGCCGTTATCTGTATTAGCTAAAGAGTCATAATTTAATGATGTTGGGTCTGTACATCCATATACTTTAGGAGTACATACATATCCACAAAATGGAATTGCCGAATATATATCAGATATTGTTTTGTAATTTTTTAATTTATTTCCATTAGCCCATGGAAAATTTCCTTCATGTATTAAGATGTCATAATCGTTTTCTATCTTAACTGAATTTTGTATAGTTTGAATATCTAATTGTTGAGCACTTTGTTGGGCTGACCCGATTTCAAAATAATATAACTCAACTGGATGTTGTAGTCCTGGATTATCCTCTATTATAAGATCAATATAAAATGTATCTGCATACACACTAGGACCTAATCTAAAGTCCCATATCGAATCACCTTGCCTAATGCCGACAAAACAATCTCCCCAACCATCGCCGCCATCATCTTTAAGTATAACTCTATATTTACAATATTCTATATTATCTGGTGCTGTATGATTTGAATTATAATTAATTGCATTAGTGTCCATACAACCATATACATGTAAATTTAAACATGATGTGTCATCAATAGTAGCTAATGGATCATATTCTTGATACGCCGGATCTGTACAACCATATACAGGTGTGCCTCCACAATAACTCGATCGTTGACTCCAATAATTACCATCACTTGTAATTACATAACCAAAATCAGATTGCGATTCATCCATTGCAAATATAGTATCAGGACAAGACATATTTTCTACATAACAAAATCCACTATTAGTTGGTGGATTAGAACCCTTTATACCATCGCCATATGAATCTTGTAATACAAATTGTAATTTATGATTAGGTCCTGCAGGTGCACAAAAACTAGTTATAGCTGTTTGTCCTTGGTTTAAATAACTATACGTTCCTCGAGGCGCATAATATACTGTATCAGTAATATTATTATTAATGTGAAGTAAAAGCCAACTAGTTTCACTAGGCCAATTATCTAATTTAATTTTTACACGAACTTCAATATAATCAAATCCGCATGTTAATGATTGTATACAACTGCCATCATTTATATTAGCCCATGGATTATAATTAATAGATAATGGGTCTGTACACCCATATTGTTTTAATGTTTGACAACTCCCATCATCCCAATTAGCACTCGAATCATATTCTAGATAAGCCGAATCCATACATC
>TARA_R110000803_G_scaffold210841_1_pt1 | contig 63570 bp, 85 predicted proteins | sample TARA_R110000803 | Tara Oceans TARA_R110000803 (sample SAMEA4397772) | marine metagenome | biome: Polar Biome; feature: [SRF] surface water layer (ENVO:00010504); material: water (ENVO:00002006), including particulate matter (ENVO:01000060) such as... | depth 5 m | reverse complement strand
GACGACGACGAGGATGATGACGACGACGAGGATGATGACGACGACGATGATGACGATGATGACGACGACGAGGAGGAGGAGCCCCCCAAGTCAAAAAAGAAGGGCAAAAAGAAACCTGATCCCAAGCCCAAAAAGAAGGGCAAAAAGGAATCAGTCAGCGACAAGCTGAAAAAGGCCAAGCAAGCCAAGAAGGACAAAAAGAAGCGCAAGAAGGCTTGAAGCGGAAAGACGGCAGGGAGCGGGGGAACTAAGACCCCCGCTTCCACCGATCTCGATGATGAGATCCCATTCTAACCATGAGGGAAAAACCCATGCCCCTGACTGAAGCGCAAGAACCCAAATACAGCACTGATGTACGTGGCCGGTTGTTTAACCGCGAATCAGGAGAGGTGATCCCGGATGATGAGCCAGTGTTCATATTCAGGGCACGGGACATCCACGCCGCTGAGGGGCTGGCCCGTTATGCCGTTACTTGCAATGATGAGTCACACCGTAACACAATCTTGACGCGGTGGAAGCATTTCATGGACTTCAAAAAGAAATACCAAAACAGGATGAAGGAGCCAGATTCCTAATCATGGCCAAGTTGCGATGCACCGCCTCTGTTGTCGCTGATTTCATGTTCCCCGAAGCCGGGGTCACGATTAAGGGCGCTTATTTTGACCACAAAAACAACTGCGTCATACTCGATGTCACGGGGCCGTCAATTCCCGATGATGCGGAATGGATAAACGTAGAGGTAACAAAGCACATCGCAAAAACGACTTATAAGTTTGAGGCTGCCGGAATTGATCTGCCTCTGAATGTAAGGGCGCGTTAAACAACGGAAAACAAGGAGATGCCAAATGAGGAAACCCGTAACTTGGTGCTTATTGATTGACGGCACCGGCAACGCCCGTGAGAGCACGGATACCAACATCTGGAGACTCTACAATCTGCTACAGGCCGACGGGCAGCGCGTCCACTATTTTGAGGGTGTTGGCACCAACGAGGACAATGTCTTTTTGAAATTCGCCGGTGGCGCCTTTGGTGCCGGGGCGCTCATTTTGCGTGACCAAGTTTGTGCAACAATCCGCTCTGACTATCAGGACGGTGATCGGATATTGGTTGCGGGGTTCTCCCGTGGTGCCGCCATTGCCCGCAAGGTATGCTCGGAACTTGGGCTGCCTGTTGACTTCTTGGTGTGCTTTGATACGGTAGGGGCTATGCTCATCTTTGATGACTTCCACGTCAGCCCCCTCGTTAAACAGGCATACCATGCTTGTTCTATTCATGAGCGCCGGAAGGTCTTTGAACTGGCTCAAATGAACCAGCGCGACGACGGCTCTGTTTGTGAGGAATGGTTCATGGGCGGCCACAGTGATATTGGTGGTGGTGCGGAAAACTCCGATGGCACCATCAACCACAACCTATCAAACATATCCTTGATAGAGGCTATAACACGCATCCAGATGCAGGGTATCCATTTTGATCCCACGGCGGCAAAGGTGTTCCCAACAAACATCAGCCAGCCTCCCTATGTGATTGAATGGCTTCGCCGCGCCGACCGGCAAGTAAGGGTGCAGGTGAACGACGAGCATTCCCTCCGCGAGATCCCAAGGCTGCATAAAACAGTCCCCCTTAGTGAGCAGGAGCGGCTTCTATCGCGGGGCCTTATCAGCTTCAAAGGAGTCCGCGCCATCCCCTTCGCCATAAGCCGCGACGAGGCTTATGATGCGCGAGGAAATATAATCCCCACCGATTCACTGTAAAGGATAATTAAATGGAAGCTTCGTCAGTGCTTGGTTGGTTTGTATACATCCTTTTTGCACACTTTATAGCGGACTTCTGTTTTCAGTCCCACCGGGTTGCCTCCAACAAAAGCAAGTCATGGCTGGTGCTTTGTGAGCACATAGTCATCTACTCTTTTGTCCTTGGCCTTTTTGGCAGCGCCTTCATTATTGGAACCCACGGGCGCGGGCATCCAGAACTCCTGTATGCTCTTTGGACTTTTGTTTGGGTCAATGGGGTGGCCCATTTTTTCACGGACGCAATCACTAGCAGGATAACCTCTTACCTTTGGAAAAAAGAAAAGGTGCATCTTTTCTTTGTTGTCATTGGTGCCGATCAATTCCTGCATGTTTTCGCTCTCGCCTGCACCTTCAACTTTTACCTCCTAAAAGGGACTAATTAAATGGCCAAAAAGAAAAAAGTTAAAAAAGAAAAAACGGATGAGTCAGGGACAATTGGCCATTATTTTATCAAGCCAAAGACAAACATACAGTTTGTCAAGACTGGGTCGGCGCGTCTGGATTGCTCCTTGGGGGGCGGCTACGCCATCGGGCGCATAGTCAACTTGATTGGTGATCGCTCCACCGGCAAGACCCTGTTGTGCATTGAAGCCTGTGCCAACTTTGCCAAGCAGTACCCAAACGGCAAGATCAAGTATATTGAGGCAGAGGCCGCCTTTGATGAGCCCTACGCCGCCGCGCTTGGTATGCCGCTGGACCGGGTCGACTTTGCCAAAGAAAAAGATGGCTCCCATGTGCAGACCGTTGAGCAGTTCTACAAGCATACGGTAGAGTTCTGCAAAAGTTTGGGAAAAGATGAGGTTGGTCTTGTTGTTCTGGATTCTCTGGACTCCCTCTCAGACGATGCGGAAATGAAGCGTGAGTTGGGCGATGCCACCTACGGCACTGGTAAGGCCAAAAGCATGAGTGAGATTTTCCGCAGGGTGACCTCCAAGCTGGAGGAGAAAAACGTCCTGATGGTCATTGTGTCCCAAGTGAGGGAAAACATCAATGCCGGGATGTTTGGACGCAAATACACCCGCTCGGGCGGCAAGTCGTTGGATTTTTATGCGTCCCAAGTCTGCATGCTCAGCCAGATGGGCACAGAGTCCTTGACTAAAAAGAAGGTTAAGCGCACCGTTGGTGTCAACATCAGGGTCCGGGTTGAAAAGAATAAAGTGGGCATGGCCTACCGCGAGTGCGACTTCACAATTCTGTTTGGTTTTGGTATTGATGATGTCACGTCTAACTGTAAATGGCTGGCCGAGGTGCGCCACAACGATTTGCTCGGCATGTCACTTGACGCCCTGAAGCCTGGAAATCTGAGAAAGTTTATCAACGGCCTTGATGATAAAGAGTACAGGGCTTTCCGGATCAAGACCATCAAGGCCGTTAAAAAAGCATGGTATGAGATTGAAAAAGGTTTCCTGCCCAACCGAAAGAAATACTGATGCGCAAAGGGGGCGGCAAATCAAAAGGCAACAGTTTTGAGCGCGACGTCTGTCGTAAGCTGTCTACATGGATCACGAACGGGACGGACTCAGAGGTGTTCTGGCGTGCGGCCAGTTCTGGCGCTATGGCCACGCAACGCCAAAAGGTGGGCAAAGACACGAGGCAGCACGGCGACATTACCAGCGTAGATGCTGCGGGCAACGCCTTCATTGATAACCATTACATTGAGTGTAAGTTCTACAAAGACCTGCATGTGCAAAACATTGTTTTTGGAAAGCGCCTGGTAGGTGAAGGGAACCTTTACAATATATGGGTGGATACCAGAAATAAATCCATTGAGCTTGGTAAGAGCCCTCTGCTGATCTGCCGCCAAAATAACATGCCAGAAATTATATGCCTACGCCCCCCGAGTGTGCGTGGGTTTTTTGATAGCATGGATGCCGAGCTGAACATGACAATGGAAAACACGCGGTCCGGTATGTGCGTGTTCCGCTTTGATTACTTTTTGGAAAATGCTAAGGTGCCCTCATGACAGACATATGCCAGATACATGGTGTGAAACTTTCCATCTGTGGTTGCGATACCAGTGGGAACCCCTCACAGTTCATGCCGGACAAAACAACTGGAGGTTCAGGCAAATGAAGATAATTGTGTTCACAACACATAACCATGCAGGGGAGATGGAGGACCGAATAGAAGACCTCTATGATGATGGGTGGGAACTATCTCAACCAATAGCCTTTGCCTATCTTGGGGCAAATGAGCAGGAACACTACACCGTGGTTCTACAAAAGGCGCCGGAATGAAAGCCGTAGTAGCCAGCGATCTGCATTTAACGGATCAACCACGGGCGGCCTACCGCTTCGATGTCTTTCCGTTTTTGCGCACCAAGATCAAGCAGTACCATCCGGACGCCCTACTCCTTTTGGGTGACCTCACAGACTTTAAGGACAAGCATCCCGCCGATCTTGTCAACCGCTTGGTCGCTGAGTTGGTGAAGCTCGCCAACCTCTGCCCGGTCTATCTGTTAAAAGGCAACCATGATTATATTGAGGCCACCGAGCCTTTTTTCCTTTTTGCAAAAAACCTTAGGGCTAGATACCCCATAGTCTACATCAACAGGCCAACGCGCCTTGAGTTGGGAGGAAGCAAAGTCTTGTTCCTGCCACATACGCGCACCCCGGATGTTGATTGGAAGGGAATGTCTTTTGCTGACACCAATTATATTTTTCTCCACCAAACTTTAAATGGGGCGCGGTCATCCAATGGCCAGAGCATGGAGGGCGCGTCCTATACCATCTTTGATGACGCGCCGGGGCTGGTAATGAGTGGGGATATCCATGTGCCCCAAAAAATTGGGAACGTAAATTATGTGGGGTCTCCCTACCACATCAATTTTGGCGATTCCTTTAAGCCGCGCTGCGTGTCGCTGGATGGATACAAGATCACATCGCTCCGCTTGGCTACCCTATCCATGCACACGGTCAACATTTCGGAGCCAGAGGAACTTGCAAAGGTAAAAAATATCAAGCCGGGAGATTATGTCAAGATCCGCATACAGCTTACCGATCTGGATTCCATGAATTGGTCCAGCAAAAAGCAGGAGGCCATTACCATTGCCGAGGGCTTTGACGCAGGGGAGATTGTTGTGGAGCTTGTCGACGCCAGAAAGGGCCGAAAGAGCAAATCGGACGGGGAGGCGTCCCCCCAGGCACGCCCCGCCAATTCGAAAAAGATCTTTGATGGCTACTGCCAATCCAGAGAGATTGGGGGCTCGCTGCGTAAGGTGGGCCAAACCATCGTGGAATCGGCATGAATTGCCCCAAAACAGGGGTCGACAGAGCCTCGTCCGATGTTGGGCGGCCTCATGGTGCCAAAAACCACGTGAATGCGCTCTACGGGCCTTGTACGGCCCTGTCCGATTGTCCGGTAACTAGGAGAGCTTAGGATGGAAATAAAAGTGAATGGCGAGCAGCGCCGGGTCCTCCACGATCTGCGGATGGCCTGTAATATGATGGGAGCGCGGGAGGTCACCGCCCAACTACTGCTGGCCATGGCATGGAGGCACCCAAGCCCCCTGTCAAGACTGAGGGCGTTAGAGAAAAAGGGCTTGGCAAAAACTACAGACGATGCCCATGGTTTTGCATGGACCATAACGAAGGCGGGAAGGGATTTCTGTCAATCCGACAGAGGGGATGGCTTGTACCTTTTTCAATCCCTGCTTTCGCAAGAAGAGACCCTTAGCTGCTCTATACAGGAAAAGGGGGGCAAACTGTTTGAGTTTGAGGCTAATATAACGGAAATTGAAGCGTGCCTCCCCATAAACCTTGGGGAAGAGCATTCTGTTCAGGAGCGTCACAGCGTTGGGCACCTGAATATTAGTATTCAAACAACAGGAGATATAGGGGCCACTTTTCCTAGACCGCAACTAGGCCTTAAAAATGATATTTAAATCCCTAAAGCTCTGGAACTTCAAAACCTACTACGGGAAGCACCTGTTTAGGTTCAGTGATTATGGCGTGGGCGTCTACCACGTCACCGGGGAAAATAAAGCTGAAACAGAATTGGGCGCAAACGGGATAGGTAAGAGTAACCTGTTTGACGGTCTTTTTTGGACCCTCTATGGCAAAACCCCGAGGGGGCTGAAAGCCGGAAACATCCACAGTTGGGGTGCCAAAGGAAAAACAAGCTGCGAGTTGTCTGTTAAAGTAAAAAAAGATACTTATAAAATTTACCGCTCATGGAAGCCCAACAAGCTTTTACTCACGACCAACAAGGGCGAACCAAAGACTGTCTCTCAGGAGGTCATCAATGACCTGTTGGGGCTCACTGTGGATGAGTTCCAATTTACGGTTCTAATCGGGCAGTTCTCCAGTAACTTTTTAGACCTTACTCCTACCCAAAAGCTGTCGGTGTTTGCCGACGTGCTGAAGCTGGATGAGTGGGATGGGTACAGTACCAAAGCCTATGCACAACGGTGCGACCTTGATGCTATCATTGTCTCCGATGAATCAGAGTTGGCAATGCAGCGCGGCCAGTACACCGCCAGAAAAGAATACATAAAAAGCAGGCGGGCCGAGAAGGGCGTATGGGACAGCGCCGAGCAGGCCGGGCAAAAACTCCGCGTCCAGCAGATCAAAGAACTCAAAAAGGATATTGCTGAGAGGCGGGAGTCCCTAGCCGAGGAGGATGTTGATAACGCCGAGACCCTTGCTAAAGCTAACGGCTTTCTGGCTAAGATCCAAAAACATCAAAAAACACTTGGAAAACTAAGGACCCCGTCAGATAATCTCATTGTAGACCGGAGGGTGCTTTTTGCCGAGAAAACGCGGCATGTTGGCGAGATTGCCAATTATGATAATATAAGTGACAAATGCCCAAGCTGTGGGCAAAGGGTTTCCGTGCAGCATTTAGTTGACCAGTGTGGGGCAGAGAAGCTTAAACTCGCTCTTGTGGTAAAAAAGATAAAAAAGCTCGACAAAGAGATTTCTGAATATCAAACTGCCATTGCAGCCCGCCAAGCAAAGATTGAGCCCTTGAATATTAAGCACAGGGCAGCTTTGCAGGTAAACTTCAAGCTCAGGGATTCTTGCGTACACATGAGGGCCAAACTTGGCAGCTTGGAGACAACCCTTTCCCAAATGGAAAAAGCTCTCAACATCAAAAAGGTAAACCCCCACATACAGGTTATCAAAGAAGCTGTAAAACAACAGGCAGGCGCCAAAGAAAGAATAGCAGCGTTGCGGGACACAATTAAAACCAAAATGAAGGTCCGCGATGAGAGTCATTTTTGGGTAAAAGAATTCAAGGCCATCAGGCTTGAGGTAATCAAGCAGGCGCTTTCTGAATTTGAGTTGGAGGCTAATGGGGCGCTCGCCCAGTTGGGACTATCCGCTTGGCACATCTCTTTTGCAGTAGAGCGGGAAACCAAGTCAGGTGATATTAGCAGGGGCTTTAACGTGCTGATAGACTCGCCTTATACGGATGAGGCTGTGCCGTGGGAGAGTTGGTCGGGCGGCGAAAACCAACGCCTGCGTGTTGCTGTCTCAATGGGGCTTATGAACCTGGTGTTGGGCAAAAAAGGAATTAAGTCCAACATTGAGATCTACGACGAGCCCACGAGCCACTTGTCACCCGAGGGCATATCCGGTTTGCTGGACACGTTGAGGAGCCGGTCCCTCGCCGTCCAAAAAACCATTTTTCTAGTTGACCACCACGCCTTGGACTCAGGTATTTTTTCCGGTAGTGTCCAAATCACCAAAACCAAAAAGGGATCACAAATATCATGACTGACACAGACAACGCACCCGACCTATCAATCTACGACAAGGCCATTCAGGATTTTGAAACCTGCATAGTGCCAGACCGGGCGCTTGACGGCGAAATTGATGTGAGGTTCAATAATGCAGAGGGCGAACAATGGCCAGCCCACTACTCGGGGAGCTTGGACGCAAAGTTGCCCGGTGAGTACATCACGTCCATAAGCGTGAGCGTTAGCCGGGATACCAAAGAGGCGGGGCATGGTCACTCGTTGGCTAAAGGGTCTGATTCCCTAATGTGGCGGGCTGTTCACCAAGACCCCTTCGGTACTGTGTTTGTGGGTGAGGCTCACAACGAAGCCTGTGCTCGCCGCGCTGCCCGTCTCAAGTCAATGAGGGTTGAAGCCTTTGAGGATGGAATCATTGGGGGCAATGATGAGCAACAACCCCTACTTTAACAGGATGGTGTATCTTGCCAACAAAAAGGCAAAAGAGGAAGACGCAAAGCGTCAAGCCGCCCGCGAAGCTGAGGACGCTAGATCTGTTCAGCGGGATAGGTGGCTTCTCGGTCGGCTTGGAAAGAACTGGCGGGTTTGAGACCGTAGCCTTTTGTGAGATTGACCCATTCTGTCAAAGGGTGCTTTACAAGCATTGGCCCGCAGTCCCCATATTTGATAATGTAAAGCTACTGAGGAAGCAGCATGTCGGAGAAATTGACGTTCTTTGCGGAGGATTCCCATGCCAGCCATTTTCCCAAGCCGGGAAGCGTGGGGGCGAGAATGATGACCGTAACCTCTGGCCTGAAATGTATCGGCTACTGGTCGAATTCCGGCCCCGCTGGTTTATTGCAGAAAATGTTGCTGGCCTCGTCACGATGGGCCTCGACGAAACGCTATCTTGCTTGGAAGCCGAAAACTACACCACAACGACGTTTGTACTTCCAGCTTGTGCCTTGGGTCTTGAACAAAAAAGAGAACGAGTCCTTCTTGTGGCCAACTCCAAGAGCATCGGAGTGGAAAGGCACCGGTCCCTTAGGGTCCAAAAGTCACAAGCACAGGTTAAAGAGGCAATACTTAGATGCGACCGTGCAGGAGAGGGACCAAGCGAGCGGGCACCTGAACCCAACGTGGGTAGAATGGCTACAAGGCTTCCCACTTGGGTGGACCAAATTAAAGCGCTCGGAAATGCAGTCAACCCCGCCCACCTTACGGAAATTGGGTACGGAATACTGGCCGTTGAACAGGCCCTACTTACCGGAGAAATAGAATGACTACGACAATCGCGATGAACAGAGAAGGCTTTTGGTACTCGTCCACTAACAAGCTCCTTCCAAAACCGGAAGCGTCGGAAATCAAATGGGCTGGCAGGAAAAGGTTCCTTGCCAGTCTGGCGGCGATAGAGAGAGGAGCCAAATCCCATCGCTACAGAGGGTGGTCGGGATGCCGTCTTTGCGAATGCCACAACGGGAGTGTCACCTATGAGCACAATGGGTGGCAGTGGCCCCAAGGCCTGTTGCATTATGTACAGGAACACAATGTTCGCCCCAGCCTTGCATTCCAAGAAATGGTGCTTGGTAAAGATTTGGGGGAATAGCGTGTTAAAAATGGCTAAACAGTTTTGGCGCCTGGCCTTTGTCCGGTCGACACCTGTACCACCGTGGCGATTCCCGGCCCCGTCGTGGCAGTCTTGCTGGTTAGTCCACCCCACCTACCAGTTAGGGCGCGAAGGCGCTATGTGGGGCCTTAACGCAGGGGGCAGCTCTTCCAATACCCCAAAGCTTTGCCCATACGGCACCAATTGTTCCACTCCACCACAGTGAGCTTGCGCTGCTGTCGGATATTTTCTAAACGCTTAAACTCGACCATTTGAATATATTGGGTGTTGGCCCCGACTTGCTGCACATGCTCAAGCAGTGTCTCAGCCATTCCCATCGGCCATGCAACTATGGTTGGCACAGCGACAAACAGGCCGACTATCAAAGACCATTTTTGCAACTTCTTGACGGTGGTTGTTGGCATCATAACCCCGTAGATATTTTTCTGATTAAAAACCGCAAAGTGCTTCGCGCGTCTGACGCGTAGGCGGCGCAGGATATGTGGACTCCCTTTTTGAAATCCCCGTACCAGCTTTTGAAATTCCGCAAGATCTGGTTCTTTGTAAACACCTTTCCAGGTGACGTTTTGGGGAGCTTTGCAATGTAGATGCGCAAAAAGTCATAACACACCACGGCGGTCGTATCCCCGGCGTCCTCTGCCAGCACTGACGCCGAATCCAAATCATCCAGAGTCACCACCTTTAGCCTTTCCACAATGGAGGTGTCATTCACATCTGATGGGGCATCAAAATCCCCGCCAACACAGCCAGCAAGCAGGAGTGCTAGGACCACGATGATTCCTTTGGACATGGGTTCCCCCCTTAGTCGCGGTCTATGATGGTAAGCTGGAGGTTTCCGCTCGCAGCCGCAGGCATAACTTTGGCGTAGAAGGCTTCATAGGCGTCCTTGCTGGAATTGACTGTCCATTTGTGGTCCGGACTGATGGATGCCCCCGAGCCCGTAAGGATGCACCCGTCGGTGTTGCCCTCATGGTTGCCAATGTGGAAGTACACATAGGTAAAGCCGGGAACGTCCTGCAAGTGCAGCATGCCTTTGTGCAGGTCAGGGAACATCTCATGGTAGCGAGCAGTCATGCCGCCCGCATCCCGCAGCAAAACATCATAGGTCCCTGGAGGAATTCTGGTCTCCCCGGAAACCTTTACCTCCCTGAACTCATCCTCAAGGGAGAAACATTCAAAAAGACCAGACAGCCGGATGAGGCCGATTGTGGTCTGGCTGTTGGATGTGAAACGCTCAAGTATGATTTTCATTTTCTGTTGCTCCTAGTTAGATGCTGGTAGAAAAAGGCAGCCGGGGTAGCAGGCACGGGGAGTTTGTTCGTGCGAACCGTAACTGGCCCCATTGGGAATTATTAAAACACCGCCGTTTGGCATCGTCACTTGGTAGCCATCCGGGAGAGTCTTGATGTTTGAGCTTTCCACTGTTGGACAATCTTCAAAACCACAACAATGCTGACCAAGGGCATTCTTATACCCTCCCTCATTGATCCACTCATGTTCACCATGGGCATTGGCCGTAGCACATTTAAAAAGCAATGCCGCCACGGCCACAACCAATAAAAAAGTTAAAATCCGCATTTCCTACTCCTAATCAAGGGGGTGGGCCAAAGAACACGGGCTTGCTGCAATCGCTTTCTTGCCGCTGGTTGTGAAACATGCCGACCGAGAAATCAACGCGGACGCAGATTGAATATTTTTTTAATTTACGCAAGTAGGAATCGCCAGGCCAAGAAAATACCATGTCCCTCGCCACGCGCTGGCCCTGCCCCGCATTATAAGTGTTGTTTCTGGTCAGCAGCGGCACAACAACATAGGAATTCTCCTCGGCGGCGTACCAAGACACTCGTGTGGATGGGCAGTTGCCACATTCTTTTTCCCAGGTTCTCCTTATTCTTATTTTCTCTCCCCATACAGGGGGCGTATTAAAGGCAAAGGTGGAATGCGACCATATTTTTTCTGGCCCCGTGTTTAAAGCCTCATATGTTGCCCAAGGCATGGCAACAACAAAGACGGCAAACACCGCAGCGAGCATCAGGAAGCGGGCTTTTGCGGCGGCGGAGCAAGTAATGATGTTGTGAAACATTATGCCAATCCCAGTTTTTTAATGAAAAGTTGCCCAATCACGCCCGCAAAGCCGGTGGCCATGCACAGCAGCATCCAACGCATCCAAAGAATCTCCCCTTTTGTTGGCCTGAGTGCAAGCTCCTTTTCGTGAACTTTGACAACAGTCTCAAGGACAGCCACACGCTGCCCCAAATTACCTTCCTCATCCATACTGATATCTTTCGTATCATGGGGCTACGGGCGGCCAGCCCGTAGTTAGGTCATAGGCCAAAACATCATCACCAGAAACCAGCGCTTCTATCGCCAATTGGTGTGTTCTTTGATTTGTGTAGCAGGCATCCAGGTGATCACCCATCGCCTGATACAGCGCGGCAAGCTGTGTCTCAGTGAGTAGGGCAAAGCCCCCCACTGTTTTAAAGACGAGCCTGTCTGTCGGGCTGCTCCCCCTAGCGGCGGCGCTCAGAGCGGCCACCACGGACAGGGTCGCGGGGTCGGTCCTGACTAGGTCACCCGACACGTCTATTACCCTGTTTTGAAGGTAATCGGCGGCCAAGCCATCCAATTCCGCTACCCTTTTTAGGATGAGCTGATCGGCGGGCTTGGTGGTTTGGTTGGGATATGTTCTAACAACCCCGCCATTGACTATCTCATCATGTGGGACCCCTGCCTGTTGATCACTCCCAACATCAGAATCTTGGAATGGATACCAGCCAACCTTTTTGCGATCCTCTGGATGCAGGTTGTTTACCCGCACAGTTCGCCCCTTCTCCGTATGGATGAGGCGCTCAATTGAAGTGACAGTCCTGACAACAGGGAGATCAAAACCTTCTCCAAAGGGGGTCAGCAAAGCATAGGGCATTTCATTACTCCTTATCTTGCGTTGGCATATTTGAATGGGAACTCTGCGAATGCGGCGTAAATCATTGTGGCACCACTGGCGTTGGTTTCAGTGTTGCCGCTGGCCCGCGCCTTCCACCCGTTCGATACTATATCACTTGCCCCCGCCGCTGACTCAGCCGCCGCCGTGTTGATCACTAAAGGTAAGCCGGACTCGTTGATTGTGTCCCGTTTCACATCATAAACATACCAGCCTTGCCCGGCGTTGGTGGTGTTCTTGATGAGTAGAAACGCCGGGCTGAAACCCATGTGGGCGAACGCGCCATCCGCCGCACCATTGCCCACATATGAACCGAATTTTGAAAAGCCTGGAATCTCCGCGAAGCAATACGCAACAAACGTGTCACCGCTCACATTGACAAACGCAGATGTGCCAATCGAAAACACGGATGTTGACGGCACGGTATCATTCCACACTTGGACTTCGTCAGCCGTCGCCGCCGTGGTGTCTAGTTGTAAATAATCGGTTTCAGGTGCGGCGGTGTTCTTCTTATGATACACGGTCCAACCACGGTCGGTGCCCACCGTGGAGCGGGCTTTTACAATAATCATCGCGGGCGCAACGCCCAGACCATGGCCGACAGTGGCACCGCCCAAACCATTACCAGTATAAGTGACGACAGAGACGCCAGCAGTTGTATTAACAGATGTGGCGGTTGATGTGATGGTGCCGTCACTGTTGGCTGAGCCAGCTCCCGCCAACGGCCAGTTATATGCAACGAAATCTTCGGCAGAGTCGTTGTATCCACCCGCCCCGGTGCCGAGGGTGATGCCGTCAGAATCAAAGGATGTCAGGCCGTTGGCGTTTGTGGCCTCATCTGCGGTGCCGTTGATTACCAATTCCTTGGTGGCACCACGCACAAGATCAACCACCCGCCAATTGTCAGCGGCGTCACGATTTTTTATCCATGACATGCCCACGCCAAAGCCAAAGCCGGTCAGCGAGTTTGCCCCGCCCGTTCCAGTGTAGGCTTCAACGTGGAATTGCAGGGCGGGGTCTTTTATTGTGGGCACGGACAAGTCAACGGCGCAGAGGGTGCTGAACCCAACGGGGATTGTCCCCGCGAACGCGGATTGGCCAAAGTTAAAAAGGCCCGCGAAGCTGTTGTATGACATAAATGCAGGCAGCAGTATTTCACCAGTCAGGTTGGTATAGGCCGCATTGGTTCCCGCCGCCGGGTCACCTGACGCCGGGTAAACGTCATTCTCAGAAAACCAGATTTTGCCGTTATCCAAGTCAACCGCCACCCCAATAATATCCAAGGCTGTGCGTGCGGTTCCGTATGCCACACCACTATTGGCGTTCCACTTCTTTCCAGTGGCGGCGTCGTATGCCCATGACGTCGCTAGTGTTCCATTGCCGCTTACTGCCTCGGGCGTGCTGACGCCAATATAGGGGTATTCTGATCCACCAACGGTCACGGCTTGGCATTCAAAATAGTATTTTCCCGACGACACGGCGATGGTGCCGTGGTCCGTTGATGACGTGCCCGCGTTGGTGTTGTTTACCTTCAGGTTGCCCTCACTGTACGTGGCCCTGACGCCGTGGACTGGCTCCAGCGGGTTGATGGTGCAATGATTGTTGGTAGGCGTGTCGGTAAGTTGGTCAGCGGTGGTAAAACCTGCATCGGTCAGATCATTGGCGTTCCCAGATTGGTCGGACCCAAAATCAGATGAGTTTGAGAAGTCCAAATAGAACCCTTCCGTGCCATGAGCCCCGGTAAAGGTTTTGGCCTTCCATTGCCCCGTGGTGGAATCAAGGGCGCCGAAGCTGCTCGGGGTCAATTTGGTGCCGTCAACCCAATGAAAATCCGCCAAATATAAATCAGCGTTTACAGTGCCGTCAGCGTTTGCCCCTATATAATGCACCACCGCCGCGTTGAAGTCGGTATCAACACCAGCGGCTGGATAATTCACGCCGCTGTAAACCGCCTCAACACCATTGATGTATATTTGAAGGGTGCCCGCCCCGCCCGCCGTGGTATCCATGGCAACCACCAAATGAAACCACGCTGACGGGTCACGGAATTGGGCAAGTGTTGACACCAGGTCGGTGACCGCGTTGGCATCCACGTGGGTATAATCTATCTGGTTAGATGTGTTGAACGCGATGGCTGAAAAGTCGTTGCCGCCAGTTGCCCCAACAAAAATGGCCTGCGCCGCACCCAATGCACCCCGCTTGACCCACGTTGACAGAGTCCACACGTCACGATTGGATGCGGCGGGCGTGCGTGATGTATTGTTTCCAGAAGCTAGGTCAAATCGGGCTGAGTATGGGATGTTGTACCCAAGGGTTCGCCCACTTGTTGCATTAAAAACCATTAGCCAAAGTCCAAATAGCTGCCGTTGTGTTCTGTGGTGCCCGCCTCGATGGTGATCATCGTGTATTTATCAAAAGCGGTGTTCATTGTTGGGTCAAGATCCCCGTCCATCCAGACAATGGCGGCTGCCCACCCTGTAATTGTGTAGGAGGCCGCCGCCGCCTGTTTTATTCTGAGTTTGTACACACCACCGGCATTCATATTGCTCAGCGTCATGGTGGTGATGTTTTCCGTCAACGTCGTCTCGGCGTAGTTGCCACCGGCAAAGTCGACAGTCAGCACATTGGACGCTGAGGAGTCCGCTTGTGGCGTGAAATACTGATCGGCAGTCCAGGCGGTCGACACATCCGTTTTGGCCGTGTCGGCATCGTAGGCTTGCACGTCAACGCCAACAACAAGACCGTTGGCCGTGAACCGTAAACGCTCATACCAATCGGTGCCGACGCGCTCAAGGAGCATACCGTCCGTAGTGTCATCCAAAGTTACCGACAGGCCATCAAGGGTGTTGATCTGACCTGCGCCGCCTTGGGCATGCCTGACAACAACATCTCGCGCACCATTCGCAGCAAAGATGGTAAGCCAGCGGCCGTCGGGAGTATTGGTGGTTGTGATGTTGTCCAGATCATCAGAAGCAGCATCCCCCTCCGTGTCCACCGTATGTGAAAACCTGTCAGGCACGACCGCGCCGGTCGCTATGGTAAGCTCAGTGCGTGCGCTGCCGCCCTGCTGTTCACGCATGACCTCAAGCATGGCGTCTTGCGCAACCTTAGCCTCCGAATTAGTTCGGGCGGCGTTTACAAAGTAGCCTGCTGCTGGAATTCCTGTCACGAGTTTCTAGCTCCTCTAACTGTGGCGTTCACGGTCCCTGTTACTCCCGCGTTTGATACATTAAGGGTTTTGATCAGTGGCCCTGCGGTCGATTGATCGGCCACCCTTGCTGTCACCGCGCTGCCGCCATCCTCTAGTAGAGTTAAGTTGGCAACGCGAATAGTACCAGTGCGGTAAGCATTAGTCAATGAGAGCCGTGTGCCCGCTGTGCTAATGGTTGTTCCTAAGATGTATTCCTCCAAAACATCAATATCAACAATACTATCAAAAGCTGATATGATGCTCTGGACGTTATTTGCCTGCCCCACATATTTGTACTGGACGGCCAAGGTGCCCTGCTCCACCGGGAAAGGCGCATCATAGGGCATGAACGTCGTGCCGTAGCTGTTTGGCAGATACAGGGCTGTGGATGCCGCTGTCGTCCCGAGGTAGAACGCGGTAGATGCCCCCGAGCTTAGATATAAATCCGATGACGTCGACAGTCTATACGCCAAGCTAAAGAGCCCTGCTGAAACAATATTGGCAATGACCAAGGCGGGGAGGGACCCTGTGGAAATAGTCTGAGTATCAACGTAGGTCATCTCTTTGTATTCAACAGGAAGATACAGCTCAGTCGACCCAGTCAAATACATGGACGCCGGAGCGGGCAAGTACAAGTTGCCATCACTATCAGCTTCGAGGTTCCCACTGGCCGATGAGATGGCGCCGTTAGTGATGGTGCCGGGGAATGTGCTGCCTTTGAAGTCCAGCGACTCCTGAAGGTCAATAGGCACCTCAGGCGTCAAATTTAGAACAACAACAGCGGGGTCACCTGACACATTGCCAACAAGATCAACAGCCTCAATTAGAATGGTCTGCGTACCACTGGGAATGTTTCCGGCAATCAAAAATCTTTGCTCAGTGATGATCCCCGTATGCAGATCGTAGGCCTGAGCAAAATTCTGAGAGCTGGTTCCCGGAAGCCTGCGCAATTGATAACCAGCAAAGTCCCTGGGGGGAGATGGGTAGTTCCACTGGATGTACCCATTCTTAACAATGGCATCCACGATGGGATCAGGGAGTCCGCTGGCGCCAACCACCAGATGTGTGGCGGCAGGCCCCCAAGGACCCGGACCGCTGTCAGTCTCAAACCTGACTTGGATTACATATGTTGTGCCAGTCTCAACGCCCGGTATCTCCAGAGTTGTGGCCTCTAGGGGGAAGGTGAGGCGAATGAAACTTATCTCATCCCCCTCCGGGCGGTAGCGCAGTGAGATGCCCGTCACCACGGAAACTGTTCGGTTTGTCAGGCCCACCGTCACGGCAATGATCTGAACAAACCCACCCTCTGCCAAGAACTGTAGGACCGACTCATCAGAGCGCACATCCACGATGGTGGGGTACTGTGTGCCGGTTGGGATTGTTATGTTAGAAACAAAAGCGGGTATTACCCCTGTATCGGATGAAAATAGAGCGGCGCTGTAGGGAACTACCTTTATGGTGGCCTGCAACTCACTTGTTGGGCTAATCGACTGCACAATTCCGTCAATGGTCTCAAGCGCTGTTTCCCCGAACGTAAAAGAATCTCCCACGACGGGAGCATCGGCAGCAGGAATTGGAGTAGTGAATACAACGCTTGTGTTCTCCCCAGTTACCAAGTCAATGGGCGCAGACAAAGCCGCATCGCCGACAGTCCTTATTATAAGGCCATAAGTTTTCCCAACTTCCATGGGCATGTTCTCATCAGCAACTAGGGATAGGACGTTGCTGCTTCCATCCAGTGTCATGGATTTTATTCGCCCATAACTAAGGCCCACCGACAGCACGTCATGAGAAACCTTGACGAGTGCCCCCCGATTGGCCACAAGGTACTCATAATCACAACTGAAGGACCAGCTTTCCGGCCTCAGTATGATACTTGCAATGTAGTAACGGCCAGATTTATAAATCTGATCGGGGTCTGTTATCCCTAATGTCTCAATGGAAACAAACTCTGTGGCATTGGTGGCTGAGTACCCATCGGCATACACCAACCTCTCATCAGACCTGTAGCCAACAAGTTTGTTTTGAAAACGCAAACGCAGCCCATGGGGCAGATCATCAAAAGATTTGGTGCCCTCAAAGCCAGAAACAATCCGGGGGGAAAAGTGCTGCTGGTAAACCGTCTGCACCTTATCAATAACAACGCTCCACTTCCCATCAACCATTGCCGGGGAAGCTCGGCCAGCGGAAGCTATGTCACTAAGTGTTTCATACACGGATGACGTAAAGTCACGAACCATGTTGAATTCAAAACTGTTTGTGACATTAAAGTCATGCCACTCTTGGAGGGTTGTCAAATCAATGCGGGAGTCGGCAACGGCCCTTGCATTGGATGCCCCCTGTAGAACCAGTCTATACAGGCTGGCATTGTTATTGGTTGGGGCCTCCGCCCAAGCTGAGACGCCATCCCAATCCAAGGCGATGGTTTGTGCAACGGCGTTAAGCTCATCCACAACATTGTTTAACTGATCCGTGGCCTTAATTCTGAGGGCCATGCTACACAGGCCCGACAAAAGAATTGGGTCTGTGGGCTCAAAAGTCCTAAGCAGCGCCCAGACCATCGAATCAATGGTCCCAGGGGCCTGCTGGTCACCCTCTTGGTTTGCCCTTTTAACCCTAATATCATATTGGCCTGCAACATCAAACTTAATGCGCGTTGCGACACGGAGACTTTTGTTAAAGTTGATTGCTTTTTCAAACACACCATGGTCAGTCCAAACAGTAGGCTCGCTCACCAATTTTGACTGTACCTGCCATTGTGCGGTAGCCTCACCCCTGTTGCCTTGGCCGCTCACTGTGTATATCCCACCGGGAAAAACTATCTCAACAGTAAACTCGGTAATATTTACTGGAGTAGTTCTAACACTGTATCCGTCAGCAAAAAGCATGGATATACTCAAAGGCAGCTCATTGACCGCGTTTGGGTAAAGAGTGAAGTCTTCCCCCGAGTTTACATCCCAACCACTGTTGGCAAACTCATCGGAGACACCAGAATAGGTGATTGTGTCACCAACTTTATATTCAAGGCTGTTGATGGTTCCAATAACCGTGTTGGTGTATTTATCCCCAAATGAGGGGGAGACTGGAAAAGCCAAAGTAGAGGCATCCCAATTCCCCAAGTCATTTATCTGGGATGTTTGAAACCCCCTAGTGAACTCCTTCTCAACATCAGTGAATTCACTAAGAAGTGTCTCACCAATTTTCAATTCAGTTATTACCAGCGGGCCAGTGCCAAAGGTTAAAATCAACCGCAGATATTGATCATTGCCAACCAGCTCTGTATAAGGAACAGCGCCAAAAGGGGGAACAATTCTATGTGTACCAAGAACTGTTGGTACGACCCCGAACTGGTTTATTCTGTTTCTTGACCCCGTAATGGATAGGGCCGCACTATCTCCAGTGCCATTGCTGGCCAGCCCCGACAGCGTGGGAAGTTTTGGGCGGGGAGGTGGGGCAATTGCATTAACAATCAGGGATCCTACAGCAGATATGATTCCCCCTGCCAAGCCTCCATAAGTTAAAGTTCCAAGCCCCACGAGGGATTTGGCGCCAACGGCCCCGAAGGACTTTGCGAGAATCCCGCCAAGGTATGGCGCAAAAACGACTGCCGCAACCAGGACAACAATCATTAGGATCGTTCTTAGGGGATTCTTTTTCCCCCCGCCACCGCCTCCACCCATTGGAAAGCATTTAATGTTTATGAAGGTCCCGGTCTTTGGTCTGACTGAGCCCCAATGCTTTCTTTCAATAAGGTATCCATTAATAAAAGCATAGGTGTTGGCATGATAAAAATCATCCGGCTGGATTTTTAAAACCATCTCTAGGATGGTGGTGCCGGAAGACACCGTCATTTCTATGGTGGCTTGGGAAAAAGGGCTGCTTGCCCCAACAATCTGAATCCCCGCGTCTTCCGGAATATAAATACCGGCGGGCACTGCCTCCAAAGGGGCTTCTTTTGGTAAAAGGATTAAATCATTTGCCATAGCGGTACGCCCCCACTATGCGGCGTTTCCAGCGGAAGCTCGTGTAATCCTCGGCAACGCTATCACTATCCTCTGTTGCGTGCAGCATTATTCCCGGCTTAATCACAATTGAGCAGTGCATAGGCTGGCTACGCATGGAAATTACCAACACGTCTCCCTTTTTGGCATCCGCTACCGGGACCTCTTTCCACGCCTTCCACGAACCTGTGTCCATATAACTCTGGATAAGCTCCCCGATACGCGTCGCATCTTTGGGAGTTGCGTACTCAAAAGCGTCAAAATCAGGAAGCTTTATCCCAAACTCTCTGCTAAACACCTGCAAAACAAGCCCCCAACAATCAGGACCGGCCAAGGTCCTCCCGGCCTTTACATAGGGCAGACCAATGTAGGGAGAGGCCCACGCGTCGTCCGCATCAAAATGCACCTGGAAACCTCGCTGGATCAAAACGGGCCTGTGGATAAGGCTCTTCTAAAAATGACTCGTAGGTCAAGTCACCCGTCACCGTTTTTGCATCATAGCTAACATTTTTCATTTCCAGACCTTCATAGGAAACCTCCAAAAAATCTGGTGCGGTGGTGCGTATCACCTCAATAGTGACACTTACAGGGGAGGTTATTCCGCGAACGGCCCTGACAATTGCTTGGTCAACATTATCAATTTCTAAATTGGCCCTGGGGGCGGTCTCAGGATCGTCAATTGGAAGGTTGATTCCAAAATAGGTCCCTATATAAGTCTCACCACGGCTGACGATGTTGTCATGGTTATAGGCAACACGAATTGGGTTTGATAGGTCGGGGTGACTAAGAGTAACCAGAGGAATGACAATATCATCCCTCTCTTGTAGGTAGGCTGATCGCTTGAAGTCCGTGGATATAGCCATCAGGGAAGCTTCTCTACCTTACAGGCAAGGCTCCAGTGGTCATGCGACATTGGTGAAAATTTGGGAGGCTCCAGAAACCGAAACGTATCGGTAGACCCTGTTCTTGGGTTTACCATGGTAAAGGAAGCGGCCCCACCATTTATGGTGTCAATATAAAAGGTATCCAGCACATCTGCATCAGTGGATGTGCCGGTTATTGAAAAGGTAATGTTGCGGGGTGCCGATGTGAACCTACGGCGGGTCTTTTTGGGACCCTGGTCTGTATCGGTCCTTAAAACCTGTTGGGGCAAGTCCTCAGAGTAGCCGGAAATCTTTTGGCGTAGATTCAGGGATGTTGGCCATGCTGGCATCTCTATCTACCTCTCAATGTTGGCGTTGCCCCGAAGCCCCTACCAAAGGCGCTCGATGTCCTTGAGCGAGGGTCCTTCACTAAACCAGCTACCACCTTATCGATGATTATGTCAATAGTCTCTTGCCCACCACCATCAGAAGAGCGCTCACTGGTGGCCGTTGCGTCTGAGTTGTTTATTACATTCACAATTACGTTGTTGCCGCCGCCGCCGCCGCCTGTCGCCATAACTCCCAAATCACCGCTTGTGGTGCGTTTAAGGGGCATCACGGCCTCTGTGCCCGCCTCTCCGCCCATGGTTGGGCCTGAATTGGAGTTAAACAGGGTGGGTTTGTCTAAAAGGCCACCTTTGGCCAACATTCGCACCCCATTCAGGAATCCAGCACCATGGGCGGCATTCTGTGAGGGAGCACCAAAAAAGTTAGGGGAAGGCATCGGGGCTGGCGCCAGCCCGGCAGTTCCACCACTGGGGGTGAACGCCCCACCTATAATATTCGTTGCAAATCCGAGGAAGGCATCCTGCAACGGTTTAAAAACAGTAAGCTGTAGAAGCTTGTTCATGGTGTCGCTGACAAAGTTGCTGACCAACTCTCCAAATGCCGCGAAGGAATACTCACCGGCTTTTACCATATCGCCAAGGCCATCCGTAAAGGTAGCAAACGAATCCGTCAAAGCCTTGACGCCCGGATCCGCCGCTGCCAATGCCCGTTGCGCGGCCAAAATTCCCAAAGACACCTGCTTAGAAAGCTGCGGGTTTTTAGCCAGCAGCGCATTCAGCTCAGCCACCCGCAGATTATATTTCTCAAATGGGGTCTGAATCTCTTCCATCAGTCCCTTATAGAGGGCCAATTCACTCCTTGCCGCAATGCTGGCTTTGGTGTTCTTTATGAGTGCTCGGGCGGCAAACTCATTGCTGTGCCCAAGATTATCCATATAGTCGGCCATCGTGGCAGTTTTGGGAATAAGACCCTTGGCCAAAAGCTGCTCATAAATCTGAAGCTCAACATTGTAAGCTTTTTGCCCACCGAGCCCGGCAGTCAACAGACTGTTCATCTCACCAGTGGCGATGTTGACCGCCTTGAGGGACTCAACCGCACCAGTGAACACATCAAAGTTTTTCTGCATTGCCGCTGCAACTGCTTCTGTTTTCACCTTGGTGCCGTCTAAGGCCAAGGTGAGGACACGCTGTTGTTCAGCAAAGGCAGTAGTGGGCGTCTGGACAGTCTCCAGGGCGGTTTTAAAGGCGGCTGTTGCCTCTGTGGTTTCACGCGCTTTGGTGGAGAGTTCAATGTACTTGGCGACAAGGTCCTCGCTTCCCTTCACCACGAGCGTAAGGAAGTCCTCCATGGTTGCGTAGGAGGGGATGAGTTGGTTTGCCAATAAGGTTGAATACTGCTCAGACACCAAGTTTATCTTGGATTGTGCGGCAAGGCCTCCTTTGGCCAGCATGTTCCCTTTCCCAACGGCCAGTGCCAAAAGCTCACGCTGCTTCCGCTCTTGAGTCAGGGGTTCGGCGGCAATGGCAGAAGCCTTAGCCATTTGCTGCGCCGTCAAGTCCTGAATTTTGGCAATGACTTTTAAACGCCGTTGGTATTGCTGTAGTGGCGTATCAATCGCCGAATACACGGAATTTAGATCGCGCACGGCTATTGCGGCCCTTTGCTGTGCTTCCACAGCCTTGGCAATCGCGGCAGCGTTTTTATGGCCGGATACAGTCAGGTGATTCATCCAATTGGTCACACTGGCCAGCGGTGAGATCATGCCATCTTTAAGCAGACGGGCGTAGACAGCAGTTTTGGTTGCGATGGTATCGGCGGCACCTATCCCACCAGCGAGCGTCATGTTGTATGCTGATTGGTCCACCTTTAGTTTTTTTAGAGCTTCTCTTCCATTCAGCTGCGCTACTGTTAGGATGTTTAAGGCATCCGCACCAGACTTGGCGGCGGGGACTATCGCCAGCAACGTGAGTTCCATCGCCTCGCCCGAGCTTCCATCTCCTGAGTCTGCGGCGGCGTAGGCTTTCTTGAATGCCAACAGAGTGTCAAAGGCCCGGCCCGCCTTCGCGCCCGATTCAAAGTTTAAAACGGCCTTGGCTACCTTTTCCAGTCCATCGGTGAGCGTCTTTATGTGGGTCACATTCCCACCCCCACCCAAATCAGTAAATTTGGACTTTAATTGGGCAATCTTTTGTGTAAGGCTCGCAATGCCCTGTGCTAACTCAAAGGCATCCTTTCTATCTTTTGCGAGCCATTTGTTTTGAAGATTTCGTGGGGTTGAATCAAAACCGGTCAGCCTGTTTTCTTTTTTGGCAATCTCCTTGTTTAGGGCGGCCAGTTGTTTTTGAGACTCTTTTAGTTTTGACTCAAAGGGGGCAGCCGCCGCGTCACCGCCTTCCAAAAGAAGGTGGTTTATTTCTTTTATGGATGTCCCAATGTCTTGCAGGGCTGTTTGTGCTTTTGATTTGCTGGAAAGGGCATTCCACATAAAGTAGGCACCCACCGCAACGGCGGCAACCACCATACCAAGGGTTCCCAAAGCAGCGGTAAGTGAGACGGCCGCCTTCGTCCCGGCAGCAGCCGCCGCCGCCCTGTGGGCCAGCGCCAGAGATTTAAGGCCTGTGATTAAGCTGGCAACACCCAAAATTATGGCTTTTGCGGCGGAACCGGCAAACAAGGAAAGGGACACCACAGCCAATAGGTCAACGTTCCTAATAACAAGCGCCAGAACAGACGCTATCCCTGACATGGCGGCCTTTACCGTTGCACCAAAGGAGGACACATTTCCAACAGCGTCCTTTCCAAAGGCTCTTTTGACTTCATTGGTTAATATGACTAATGAATCGGTCACGGGCTCAAGCGCCCCGCCCTGCATTCCCGCCTGTTGGAAATAAATCTTTGTGCTCTCCAGCAAGCTATCATAAGCGCCCGCAGCGGTATCAACAGCGCCGTTGACTCCCCCGTGCGCTTCTTTCAGCGCGGCAAGGATAGTGGTGACGGCCTGACCACGCTGCCCGACGGCAAGCATATCCTTCACCAGCTCTCGCTGTGAGAAGGACAAGGATACCCCGACTGACCGAAGGCTGGTCATCGCTTGTTTAGGATCGCCCAGAATACGGGTAAGGCGACGGGCTGATGTAGATAGGTTTCCAAAGCCTGCATCCGATAACCGTTGGGCAGCCTCAAGCGATTCCTTGAGGCTTGCTTTAGTTATGCCCATCACACCAATGAGGGGGATCAGGGCCGTCCTAGCACCCTCAGCGGCGGCAAGCGTCCGCTCTCCCAAAGAGATTGCCATCGCATCAAGCTCTTCTGTGGTAACTCCTATCCTGTCACCAAAGATCTTCACGCGGTTATCAAGCTGGCGCATCTGTTTTTGGTACTCGCTCGCCAGCTTGATGGTTTTATATGCAACGGCACCAAACGCGATCAGCCCACCGGTCATCGCCGCAATGGCCAAGGTGTTCTTGTTTGCCAAGGCTGACATCGCTGTAATACGTGAGGCGACCCCGGACAGGGGGCCAAGCGCCACTTGCACCGCCTTTGACAGATCAGTGGTGGAAATTGCGAGAGCTTTGACTTCCTCAGAACTCTTTTTGGCAGCAGTCTTCCTAAGTGCCGCGCCCTGTAGCTTCAAATTTCTGGTGGTGAGGGCGGTAGCCGCCTTAAATCTGGTTGTTGATTTAGTGATTTTTTCCAAATCACCTGAGGCCGCCTTTATGTTTTTGATATACCTGACATACTGATCCTTCAAGGACCTTAGCTGAGAGGCTTTGGCGCTATCCGCCAGATTGGATGCGTTGACAGATGTTTTTAGGGTGTTGTACTTCAGGGCAGCGGCATTGAGTGCTTTTTGTGTGCCAGAAAGAGCGCTGGTGGTCGCCTTCTGCGCCTGCGCTACTTTGCTGCTTGATTGCTGAGCGCCCGTCCCAATGGCCTTAAAACCCTTCTCCATACTCCGCATGGAGGAGACCATCGCATCCATATCTTTTTTGAGGTCAGTCCGTAGCGCCGAAATGCGTTGGGAGATCTGGCGGAGGCCCTTGGTATTGGCGGTGATGGTTAGCTCTAGTTCCCCTAGATCAATCTTCTCCGCCATCTACTTGCCCTTCTTTGTTATCGTGCGTGGCGCGGCTTTGTGGGCTGCTTTCCCTTTCTGCCATTGGCCGCCGCGTTTTTTGCACGTTCCTTCTGCCTCAGGCTTAAAAAAGCGCTGTACTCGGTAATTTCCGCAATGGTCATGTTGTCCTCGACTTCATGTGGAAATTTACCAAGCTCTTCACAGACCACCCAGACAAGCTGTCTTAGGTGGTCTCCTCGGAGTTTTTTTCCGCCACCACAACGTCCGTGCCACCCATGAGCTGTCCGACACCGTCCATCAAAGCCCGGACCCAATCATCCATCGGCGCGGCCAGAATCTGCTCCCGGTCAATCTCATCAAACATATGCTCCTCAGTTCCGGGAACAAAGGCGCACCTGATCAGGGAGTCGCAGGCGACTTCGAGGTCGACATCTTCGCGGCCCTTCATCAAGGAGATTGTGTCGCCCAGGCTCATTTGGCGAAGCTCGACGTCCATGCCCCAAATCTGGATGGTAACTTTTTTGAAATTGCGACTGTTGAAGAATTTAGTCCTGAATTCGTCACGAGCATTGGTTTTAACAGCCATGGGTTATCCCCTTCAAGGTTTGATGTGGAGCCGTGCTTATCACGGCCAAGAAAATGCCGAAAGTGTGGAACCATCCAGTAGGTAGCTGAGTTCGGCGCTCTCAAGCCCACCAACGTCTCCAGATTTGTTCTCTGACTCGGGAACAAAGAACCCGCGCAACATGGCGGCGGTTGTTCCGAGTGGTTTGATTTCCATGACAACGGGCGTACCGGCCTGAATCAGGTTCAGGTATACCTTATCAACTGAGTCCCACCGCGTCACGGAAATGGCCGCGTCCATTAGCCCCGACTTCCGGCTACGCCAGCCCGTCGACGTGAAGTCTGTATCGTCCAACACCTCACGTGACAAGTCCATAGAGAAGGCGTGCGCCCCGGCAACGACTGCGGCGGGCAAGTAGTTCCCCACAACCCGCACCGGCTCCGCCTGTGTGGAGCTGAAAGTGACTCGTCCAAACAGGTAATCGATGCTGGTTATCTGGGCTGCCGCGATGCTCACCCGGCCCGCCGTCGACCCTTCGGTAAAAGTCAGGGTCGCAGCACGGTCCAAGATGCGCTTGGCGGCATCTGTGACCTGATAGGTATTAGCCACGGCGGAGACGGTGGACATGGCTTCCGAGGACAGCCCCGTGGGAGTCCCAGTAACCTTCAGGGTTGCATTGTAGCCGACAATAGCCATCTAAAGCCCTCCAAAAATGACGCTGGTTTAGAGAGTCGTCAGGGCGGTGCCGTCTGAAGGCAGGCTGATTTCCAGGCTCTCGACCCCACCAACGTCACCGCTCATGTTGTAGGATTCCAGAAGCACGCGGCCCTGTACGCCTTTGGTGCCATCCGGCAGGTAGCGAATGTCCAGGGACACGCCGGTAAGGATTGCCGACCGGAGCGTGGCCATGACCGCCACTGTCGACCCGAAGAAGTTCGTGACGCTGCACGAGTAATCCTTGAGCCCGCGAACGCGGCTGCGCCAGCCAGTCGAGGAAAAGTCCGTGATGTCCAGCATCTCGCCGCTGAAATCAAAACTCGCCGCCGAACCGGGAAGCGCGACGTATAGCGTTGAGCCGGTGGTCTTTACCGAAACAACTTTTGTGTAACCGACTTCAGCCATTTTCTACTCCTGTGGATTGGTGGGGGGCTTAACGGTTTCTTCTTTCCTGATCAGGCCCACCCTGCCTTCTTTGAATTCGAGCGTGAGTTTGCCATAGAATTTTCTTGTTTGCAAATCATTAATAAGGTTTTGCAGCCACAGAGGAATTTGCTTATTGGTGGCGTCAGCCATTTAAAGAGCCTCCCTATAGGTTCCTGAAGCTGGCTGTATGATAAAACGCCAGTTTTGGGTTAAAATCGGCCGTCTTTGCTCATCGTATGAGAGGAAGGCTATATCCCCGATGGCCAGTATTCCGCGAATGTTTACCCCGTTAAGCGTCTGCGGCGTGAGGCCCAATAAGGCATTCTTACAATCCAGCGCTTTTGTGTAAGCGGCCAAATAAGCATCCGGGGCACCACGGATGCGCAACTGTACTGACGGCTCGTCCAGCAGAAATTTTGGGTTGGGAGTCAACCCACCAACATCATAGACAGTGATTGTGGTGTTAGGGGATTCCGGTTCTTGGGAGATATAAATTCCCCAACCACTGGCCGCCGCAAAGGTCCCAACACCAGCGGTGACCAGCAGGTCCTTACATTCAACAGATGTGGGCGGCATGGTATCCTATCCTCCGCTAGAAGTGGCTGCGCTGCTTTTTTTATCCTGTACTGATTTTTTAATGGCAGCTTTTAGTTTGCTCCCAAGACTTTTTTGGTTGCGCTCAACCGCTGTCTGCAAAAACTTCCATTGCCCACCATTTGGATGGTTGGTGTTGATCTCATGCACAAGAGCCGCGTAGTTCACCCCTGTAACCACGCCAGCGGGAACACTGCCAGAAGTAATGTTGTAGCCCACCCGGCCCCAAACAAACTTCGGTGTCAACTCTGTGGCAACATAAGAAGAGTTTTGCAGATCACCCGTATCCTTGGGAGTAAGTGATACGGCCTCCATCCTAACTTGTTCCAGAACCTCTGCTAGGGCATCCTGGGTGCCCCCCTCAATCCCTTTGAGCCTTTTGTTTAGTTTTTCAGAAAGATGGTTCATTGCGGAGCGGTGTTTTTTCTTGCTCCATCTGGTGGCGGCATTGTGGCGAGTGTTTGCACTTCCGTCAGATATTTTATCCAGATCGTCGCTAATAGCCTTTAGCTGTTTCTTCATTTCTGGCAGCTTGAGGCGCAAAACCTTGATGGTAAATTGCAGGTCGGAGACGGGGAGCGCCATTAGAGGTAGCACTTCCTCTCATAGGCGGTATCCTTTAGGGTTGGCATTTTTCTGTACCCCCGGATCTCTTTAGCCTCCGCCGTGGTTGCTAGGGATAGCGGATCAGCGGCGGTTGACGAACCATTAAAAAGATACCCACCAAGAACAACGTCGCTCACCACATACACAGTGGCGGCTGACTTGACCTCGTCCCCTTTGGCATCAATAAACATCTCCTCACGGTTCTCCCAACGGCCTTTTACACTGACGGGCGCTGCCCACGCAGTTCCGCCAAACCCATCAGGAGCGCCGGGGCTCCAATAGGTTAGGGTAGTTCTAAGATTTCGTGTAAGGTAGCCAGCCATTTTGCAATCCCATTTGGTTGCAAAAAGAATACGCCGTTGGTGCTTTGTTTGCAATAAAGAAAGATTAGCCCGTCAGAACTCCCACTACTCGGCGGTTAAACGCCACCAACGCCTCATTGGCTTCCGCCCATATTCGCACCCCGTCGTTGCCCCGACGCTCAGACATGCTTCTCTGTAAAACACTATTGAAGTATCCTTGAGAGTGCTCCGCGTGGTGGATGACCTGTGCTCCGGTCTCAGCGGCAAAAAAGTCCAGCTTCGTATGCTGGCCATACCCAACGATTGGTGTGCCCTGCCCAAAAGGGATAATCAAAGAGTGGCCGCGCATGCCTATCACAAGATCCATTTTGCTATACACGTCAGCAAACAATGGAACCCTGGCGAACGACTCTGGCCAAAGCTCGGGCATTATATCAATTATGTTTTCTATCTTTCCGGGCATGCACTTCTTGAAATACTCATAGGCAAGGATATCATAATTTACGTGTGGGATGAAAAAAGCTTTGCTCCCCTCCACTGTTTCCAGAAATCCAGACAGCAATGAGCAAAAGGCGCGGATGTCATCCTCCATCGTGCCTTTTGAGCGCAGCCCTTGCCTATCGCCCGCCCAGTTAACTCCCACAGCTAGGGAGCAGTCGCCAAGAAACAGACCGGTATCCACAGTAGGCAGCGAGGTAGCGGGATCTGGAATAACATCCATATCCTTTAGCCCATGCTGCATCAGAACTTGCTTGGTCCCCTGATCACGCACTGAAAACAGGGCCGCCCGATTCTGCACTATGCGTAGGTGTTCCCACACCTGATCAGAGAGGGGGTCTTCATAGGGAAAGTTGTTATACCCAATGCCATAGACAACAATTGGCACCTCAATGTCTGCCAAATTTGGCAGACTGATATTAAACTGCCAACCGCTATCCGTGGAAAAGCCATCCCCACGCATGACCAGCCCGCCGCCGCCAACCAAAAGCATGTCGCCCTGATTGATCAGCTTGACTGTGTCATCGGCAATCGGGATTGCCTGCTTTAAGTCGAGGTTGATGAAGCGTAGGGGCCTGCCCCGCGCCGCGTTTTGTAAACCGCACTGCATTCCATAGATGAGCGCAAGGTCACCCCAATTGCGCCCGCCGCCAGCGTAGTGATAGATGTCAAACATGGGGCAAGTACCTCACAATAAGTTCCGCAAGCGCGAGGTCATCTTGCGTGTTTATGTCCATAGAGCTGATCTGATCCATGAGAAAGGCTTTGGCGTTGTCATGATGGAATGACCTAAGATCAGCCAGCCTAGTGGGGTTGGATATAAACATTGCTCCGTTGACTCTGTAGACCGCGTCAACATCTTGCCGCTGATCATTCCAATTGGCGCCCACGCCTAGCGACGTAAGAGTTCCGTCATCACGCATGTAGCGCAGACTGTTTTTTGGGCACACCTTCGTGGTCCCAATAACGGACCGGGCGGGGTCAGCAGCAAAAAGTTTTATGGCATCCGCAATCTGCCTAGAGGTTCTGAATGGCGACGTAGGAAGCAGCATGACCACAGCGTTGTATTCGTCTTCACTGACTGCATGGTGCCGGTAAGACTCAAGGACGGGGTGAACAGCGTGAACCTCATCCTGAGACAGGTGATAAGGGCGATGGTGGGTGTAAATATTGCTCCCGCTCTTAGCATTGTAATCGTCAACACACTTCAAAATCGCCCCATCCTCGCTGGTGACGAGGACTCTGTCCAGCGCCACGCAGCCACTTGCGGCCTCTAGGGTATGATGGAGCAGGGGCCACCCCCCAAGTTCGGCCATGTTCTTGCGGTGGATACCTTTTGAGTTTCCCCGCGCCGGTATGATTGCAATGGTCCTCATGGCAAAAACTTATCACAGAACTCGCGGATGGCACCATCGCCGCCCTTATTGTTCATAACGTGGTTGGTAATGCGCAGCACATCTGGATGCGAGTCAATGGGGCAAGCACCAAGCCCGGCTGTCCGCATCGCGCCAATATCTGCCAAGTCATTTCCAATATAGGCGACCTGTTGCCGGGGAATTTCCCTACGCTTGAGGTAAGAGACCAAGAAATGGTCCTTGTTTTCTACGCCTTGGTAACAGTCGATGCCGAGCTTTTTGCAGCGCCTCTTCACATGCTTGCCTGTTTCCAGGCTGATAACAATAAATTCGTAGCCGCGCTTCTTTGCTTGCCAGATTGCCCAAGAATCCCACTTGGAGCATCGCACTGATTCGTTGCCCTTGTTGTCCACGGTGACGGTGTTATCGGTCATTACCCCGTCGAAATCAAGGAATACGTGGGTGATTTTTGGAATTTGGGCCGGGGGGCTGCTATATTGGTGCATCATTGCCGTGTTTCCCTGTTTAATTCAAGACTCCTTTTTTGTGCAAAGCGGCTAACCTCTGGCGTAATCTCAAAATACGTCATCCAAGGATCATGCACAAACTTGCGTAACCTTACCGTATTTTCAAAATAGAAGTCAAATGCCCTGCCGCATCCCTGATAAACCCTGCTTGCATAGTCATCTAAAGCAACGACACCACCAATCGGCATCAAAGGCACAAGGTTTATGAGAATTTCCAGGGTTGGGGCATAGATGTCAACATCAGCTATCAACAAAGCAGGCTTAACTTTGGGGTGGTCCTTCAAAAAGCTTGGCAGGCACTCAGCCAAGTCTCCCTTAATCAGCTGAGTTTTAGGAAGCCCGGCAGCAAGTTTGGTGTTTGCGTCCACCAATGCCACTATGGCATCAAAGCCACCAACGTCAGCCACATCCAACATACCATCTTTTATGACCCTCTCCCCCTCGGATTGGTCTTGAGGGGACACATTGGCAAAGCCTTCAAAGGTGTCAAACCCCCAAATAACCCTATCAATGCAGAGGGGGGCCAATAGTTTGACCACATTCGAGAGGCAAATGAGGCCTTCAGCTTGATAAACACCACATTCAACAAAATCACCCGGAACATCCTCTACCATTTGGTAGAGTTTGTAACGAGTGATGGCCTTTGCAACAGAATAAGGACTATTTGCCATCACACACCTCCCCCCACAGTGTCGTCGCGCTTTCGGAGCTTTCGCATCACGGCAAGCTCCCTGTCAGAGATGCCGATGTGCCCAGAGCCCTTCAGCACCTCCCAAGCGCGGATATCGCGAATTAGGCGGTTGAATCCCTGTGGTTCGAGGGATGCGGCCTGATCGCTGCCATACATGGCCCGATTCAGGGTGATATGGCGCTCTACAGCGCCCGCACCGAGCGCCACGGCGTATAGGGAGGGGGGCAGCCCGGCTTCGTGCCCTGAGTAGCCGATACACGGTATGTTTGGGTAACGTTCGCGGAGGGCAACAATGGCCAGCAGGTTGATTTCGTGGTTCTCGGCAGGGTACACGCCGCAGCAGTGGTACAGGCATTCGAGGTTTGGCGCCCACTCCACAATTTTATCCACCATCCTTTGGTTGCATCCCCCGGTGGATATGAATATGGGCAGTCCGGTTCCAACGCAATGTTCCACCAGGGCCTTATCGGTGGCGCTGGCGCTGGCAATCTTGAGGTACGGGAGGTCGTAATTCATGAGAAAGTCGACGCTCTTGAGGTCCCACGGGCTGGCGGTCCACTCAATACCGAGCAACCGGCAGTATTCGTCGATCTCATTGAAATCTTCAGCGTTGAATTCAATGCCTTCCTTCTGCTCCCGGTTGGTTGTTCCCCAAGGAGACTCGCGGGCGGCGTCCAACTCAGCCACAGTGTACACTTCGTTGATCGTGCGCTTTTGAAACTTCACGCAATCAAAGCCAGCGGCGCGAGCCTCTTTGATGAGCTGCTTGGCGATCATTGCATCGCCATTGGCATTGATGCCAATTTCCGCTGTGCAATAGATGTGGCCGGGGAGAATTACTGGACCTTTAGACATAACAGGTTGTTCCTTTTGTGGGGGAGGGAGTTAGATAGAAATGCGCCTCCAATTTCGGAGGATGCTTTCGGCGGTGGCAGGGAGACCGTGGACTGTATCAAAAAGAGTTTCCGATGCATCGCCCGTGCGCTGATGTTTGAGCCGGGGGTCATCCCCACGGCGCAAGTAGAACGACTTCACCGTCTCTATGCAGGCACGCTCAATATCAAAAGGAAGAGTGCGCTGGCCAGAAGTAGAGCCGGGAGTAATGTAGCCTGATACATAGGTAACACTCCAATTGTTCTTTCCCGCGCCAGATGGGAGCGCGTAACGCTCTATGTTTTGGCGGCGGTACTCGGAGTTCGTCCAGATGTTGTCTATGCGGCGCAAGATGCCTGCTTCGGAATCCTGAATTTCAAAAGTGGTGGAGCCGATGGTGGTCCCATCATATGACAGGGCGGAGACGGAAATAATGGGTGTGCGGGTTAGGCACACATCCACCATCCCGCTGCCCACAAAAGTCTCAGTCACAGTCTCCCGCGCAAAATCTCTACCGCAGTAGGCTTTGATTAGGGCGGACGCCTCCCTGATGTTATCCACCAACTGGGGGTCATCCGTGCTGGCCGTGATCTCCAACTCCCCCTTAATCCTGATGAGGGATGTTAGTTCCGAATTCACCGCTGGCACTGTAACTGTTAAAGGCATTACCTTGGTCCCCAAATGTCAATTTTTAAAGTACGCAAATCGGTGCGCCCACCAGTAGTGACAACACGGTTGCGCACGTAAAAGGTATCCCCATGAACTCCGCCGCTACACCATACTGTGGCAATACTCGTCGCCGTGGAAAAAGATTGGGTGGTGAGGCTAAAGCTTGTTGATGGGGGAAAGAATGACCAGGAGCTAGTTGATAACTTCTCACCAGTCGTCAGGTAGCCATCATCCCAATCCGCAGAATAATCCATTATTGCGGTGGAGCCTTTTATAAAAGATTGGGGCATATCTTACACACCTATGCTGAATTTGTTCTGTTTCGGTTCCCAATATCAAGGGTACGTGCGTTTGCTCCAACACCCCCAGTCCTGTTTCGGTTCCCCACATTAAGCGTTCTCTTTGATGGGGCCGATGGAGCACCAACATACCCCCGTTTAACCACGGCGGCAATAGTGCCATCAAAGGTGCCGTTGCCAAAGCCCCTAGTAACGACATGCCTAATGGACATCAGCCATTCCTCGCCAGGCTGGTCGGGTTGGCTGCGCTGTCTAAGGCCAGTGTGAAGGCTGTTGTCGTGCCATCGAGCTTCTTGGCAGTGAATACCGTACCCGCAATTGCGAACTCGGTAAGCACCTGCTGGATCAAGAACTGACTTTGGGCCATCGTCGGCGCAACCCCGTCAGCGGCATAGCTCTCCGTCATCTGGGTGGTTAGTATTGCCGTGAGTCCCGCACCCGCCACGCCAATCTCAACGGTATCCACAAGAATTGCTGCCGCATCAGTTGTGAGAGCGTCATACACGATTGTCGTTGTGCCGCTGTTCGTCACCGTCCACTGTCCTGACAGATAGATCGTTCCTGTCGTGCTGGACGCCGAGACAACAAGATTGCCATTGCCCGACAGGTACAGCTTGTCATCCGCGTGATCCATATTGGAAATCTTGATCGGCCCGTGGTAACTGGTGATGTAAACCGTCTGGGCGGCTGCGACTGCTGCGCCGAAGTCGAACTCACTATTCGCCGCGTCCACGCCCCAGCAATCGTGCAGTACCCATTGATATGTAGTGGCGTTCGAGACAACTGAACCTCTAAGGGCGCAGAACCCTAATTTCGCACCTGGACCTGTTATCCCCGAAGGGCCAACCCCTGTATGGAGCAGATGAGGGTATCCAGTGAATGTCCCATCCATAATCAGTCCGTGCGTCACGCTGGTGTTAGCCATCGACTGACCCCCGAAGTGAATAGTATATTCATCCCCGCTGATTTCTGTATCATCCATATTTGCGTCCAGCGTTATCTCACTGCCATTGGCAACATGGTAGTGATTGACCCCGACTGCTGCCGCAATTGTCTGAGCTGACGCCCATAGGTTTGTAGGGTTGTCAGCAACACCGTTCACAAACGCCTCCGTGCCCGCGACACCGGCCAGCGTGTCCACATGGACCGCGCCCTGATCATAACCAATTGACTGATTTAGATTGATAGCTTCAATCAAAACCTGATCAATATTTAGATCGGCGTTTGCGGACAGCCCGGTTGCTGCAAACCTGATATAAACATTGCCCAACTCCGTTGATACGCCGGTATGCTTTGACAGCAGGGGAATGATTGTGGTTACATTGCCTGTGCTGTTTGCTCCCTCCAGTGTGCCGATGTTCTCCCATCCGGGGAGATTGTGGTCATAAGCATAGATTATCAGATCATCATTTTTGGCATTGACGAAGCCTTTGATGCTCAACGCCGCTCCCACTCTGTTCCCACCGATTGTGAAACCATACACCCAGTCAATTGCGTTCCCCACATCAGCAATAACGTGCCTGCTGCCGTCTGCGGCGGCTGTCGCAGTATATGTCAACGTCTGTGAGCCGACGCTGGTTGTGGTGTCTGGATCAATACCCGCGCTTGCATTATCACTTGTCGAGGGGAAGTTTAGAGCACCGCCCGTCGCTGCGCCGATATTTCCAATCTGAGTTGTTAGGTCCGTTAGATCATCATTGATAAGCTGGACTTCTGAAAGGTTGGGAGCCATATCAGCGGCACCCTTCAAATATATCAGGCTGCTGTTCGCGCCCGTCAGCGCCGCATTAGGCACACCGAACTGATACACCCCCGGCATATTGGTCGCGTCCTTCTCGACAAACCCGCCTGATGCCCATGTTCCAATCGTCATCGTTGCAAGCGTGATTGCGGTTGCCGCACCTGCCGCTCCAGCCAAAGCATAATAAGCAGATAGACTTGCAGTGTTCCAAGCCAGCCCAGTTTTACCTGCGCCGACTGTGCTCGATGAGTCCTGAATAAACACCTCAATGATCTTCGAGGTTGTGCCGTCTTTAATATCTAATTTCATTTACTCTGCCTATCCCAAAGGGTTTGCAAAAAACGGGCCGCCGACTCCAATGCCATTCATCCCGGCTTGACCCCTACGGAAGAAGCCACCTGCTGACAAAGAGTTGGCGTCAATCGCTCCGATGCCCATATCGTCCAAGTAAGGACGAACATTGTTGTGGAAGTCATTTGGACCAACAGACCAGCCGTCCGACATTGTCCAATGAGCGTTTGTGAAAGTCGCGGAAGTCCAAGATGGATAACCAGCCCCTAAAACCACTGACCCCGCTGTAGGTGTGAACCCGTCAGCTTCAAAGTCTGTGCCTACTCCGGCATGTTGGACATTGCTAACACCGGCAGCGGGGTATCCCGTATCGGGAACAGTCGGCGCAGAATTATGCGTTCCTGTCCAACCATTCCCTACTACTCCCGTCCAAGGAGTTGTGGCGGCGACCACTACGCAAGAAGTACATACTGGTGCTGAATTGCTGTTCTGTCTGTAGTACCCATAAGACTCGCCTATTACTGTGCAAAGATAAGTATGGAAGTCCAACCAAGCCGAAAGATTAACTCCAATAACCCCAGAGATGATACAGTGTATGGCATAGTCTGGACCACCTGATGCCATATACAGACCCCCCGCCGATTGTCCTCCGGTCAAGCTGGTGCCCGAAATACGGCAACGAGAAAATACTATACTCACACCTGCTGAACACCTAACGGCTAAAGAACCAGAGCGATAATCCACAAGCCCAGAAGTGTTTTCCACACACACCCCCGATATGTGAGTGTATGATTTCGATAAATAGAGGATTGAGCCATAAGCAGATGCAGCGCGGAGCCTGTACCCAGTCTCCATCGTCCCATCACACTGGTAGTCAGGATCAACCAGATACCGAACTGCGTGAGTGGAATCAACTACCCATGCGCCTTGGGACACACTGGTGAAGTCATCAACGTCTGTCGGGTTGATAAACCAGAACTCATAATTGACGCCCAAGCCCGCCGCAGTTATATCCGCCGCATATAGTGTTTCGGCAGCGTTCCACGACGCGACAGCGTTTGCTGCATCACCGCCCAAGCCGTCCCCGCCCACCACACCGGGGTCAATCCAGATGCGTGTTGTTGATGCCATTACGCGAAGTCCTCAACAGTCAAAGCCAGCCCAGTCTCTTTAGAGATAACATGGGGAAGGACTGCTTCAATGGAGGGGAAGCGCAACATGTGGTTGGCTTCTAGGTTCGCAGTGCTCTCAGCGGGCAGAGCCGACAGCGAGCCATCGAAATCAAACACCCAATCGCGCCACCGCTTTGCATGAGTTGAGGCGTAGCCGTTTGTTTCTTCAAATTGATCTTCGGTAAGCACCCCAAGTGGCTCCGTCACCATAACAGAATCATTCAGCAACACGCGAGCAACATTCGCCAAAAATGCCCTCTGAACCTTCACAGGTTCCGCATCGAGTTCTGGCGCTACTCCCTCCACGAAGATATGAACGAAACGTCCCCCGACTGGAGCCATTGGCCCTTGGTTCGCAAAGCAGACATCCACAATGTCACCCTTGAGGCGAGACTGGTGAGCCAAGGCGTCAGGAAGGTCCGCCCACAGGACTAGGTATTTGAGTTCCATCAGGCGGCGCTTCCGTGGATCAAGGGCATTGTGCATCCTAACCTATTAATAATCAAAGTGTGGGGCAGCCCATCTCTGGAACTGCTCCACAAAATAAGAGGTATCGCCGGATCAGACCTCGTATCCGGCTTCGCGCATGTCCTTCTTTTTGTAGGGGCCATCGTCCTCATCACCGTTGGAGTGGCGAATATACCACTTGCCCCCGAGCTTGACGGCCGATGTCTCGTCCTCGGCGGCACCCTCGGGGTCTGCGGCACCATCAAGGGCCTCCTCAACCTCGTTGTCGGCCTCAGGGGCGGCCTCAGGGGCGTCCTCGGTGGTGAGCCCCCCGTTGTCGGCCTCAGCCTCAGGGACGGCCTCGGGAGCGGCCCCAGGGACGGCCACAGTGTAAGGGATGGCGATCCCCTGCTTCACGAGAAAATCGGCCTGCTCAGGGGAGAACCCGGCAATCTCGCCAGAGTTCCATTTCCGATAGCTTCTCATCATCCGCACGGGTGTTAATTTAGCACGCATTGTTCATTCTCCTTGGTTGGAATTGCTGCTACGATTCTTACCGCGTGCCTTTTTGGGAGACTTCTCGTTTGGCTGCACGGCGGCGGGCACCCCATCATCGGGGAGTTGTGGTGACTTGCCAGAGTCAAGACGGCGGCGGGTCTGTCTAAACCCTTTCAGAACCTCAACACATTCCTGCAAGGCTCCGTCATAGGTCGCCGTCTCATGCTGGAGTTTCTTTATCATGGCCTCATAGTGGGCCTTGCGCTTATTGGTCTGCGTGATGAAGGTGTCTTCTTGGTTGGGAAAGTCCTCGTAGCCGTACACATGGCTAAACGTCAGCAAGGACGACCCTTCCGGGATCACGACCTTTATCCCGCGACCGCGTGCGAGCCCAATGTAGAACTCAGTGTTTGGTTTTTGATAACCCCACTCCTGGTCCTCAGAAAGGTCGATGCCGTAAAGGTGTATCTCGTTGACGCCTTCCGCAATCGCCAGCAGGAGCATGTAGGCAACCGTAGAAGCGAAGTAGGGCTTCGTGTGGTTGGGGTCTACGTGCAGCATGAAGCCCTGCACTTCACTGAGCGGGTAGGCCTGGCTTTTTGGGACCTCCGGGTTTTTTTCCTGAAGGTATACCGGGCAATCAAGAGAGGCCAGATGCTTGAGGTAATCCTTGGGGACGCGCCGCTGGTATCTTGCAACATCATCCAGGAACGTCATGTCGTGGCAATCAAACGCCCTGTCGACGCGTGTGAGGTCTCCGCGCCACGCGAGCCCCCATATTTCAAGATCGACATCATCATAGGGGCACTGGTCTTTTGTGACAGACCATGAGCCCACCATGGCAACCTTTCGGTATTCTTTGGCGGGGGCGGCGTTCTGTTGTTCAGATAACGACATTTGAAACATCCCTTTCAGGGTTGGGGCTCATCAATAAAGCAATTCCGTCTCTGCTCTCTGGACCGAAATTAATCTTTTTGTGAAAACTAAAATCATACCAAGCAGCGTGAGGGTTATTTTTACCAGAACTTCGGGCAGGAATCAAATCATTGTCAAAAGAGACGTTAAACAACCACTTTTGGCCGATGCCAAGCCCCTGCCTTCGGTTTTGCCCAATAACATCAAAAATAATTCTGCCGTGAATGCGGGTGCGTTGCTTCCCATTGTGCCCTTCTTTTTAAAAAGAAAGGGGCGGCCTTACGACCGCCCCCGTCCTCATTTTATACTGCCGGAAGCGCTTACGCTGCGGGCAATACGTCGAAGCCGCCGAATACCATAACGGCAGCGACGTCGAGATCATCCGTTCCGGTCGATGTGCCGGACAGGGTGCCGGTCATCTGCACACGGACGAAATCAGCAGTGCCCTTGAGGGTAACATCGACTTCGAGGACCCCCTCAACGGTCTGTGCCGCAGTGGACGACGTGGTGCCAAGGGTAACGGTTCCCGTGCTCCCGGTGAGGTCCACATAGGAAGCGGTGGTTGCGCCGCCTTGGCAGTTGGTGATGATCGTCGCGGTCGCGGCGGCAGCACCCGTAAAGCTGTACGGGATGATTACCTTGCACGACCGGGGCGTTCCGGTGAAGCTGGTGCTGAGCGAGACGTCTGCCCCGTTGATCTCAATTCCATCTTCGGTTGTGGTGCCCGCATCCAGAACTCGCGGCGTGACGGCCACCTGGGATGCGATGTAGGCACCGATATCGCGTTGTTGATTAACGTTCATCGAGTAACCTCCTTATGGCTCTGTTACGCGCCCCACGTCACGGCAGTCGTCACCGCAACACTTTGTTCGTGCCGCATGGCGAAGTCGTGGCGTGTGATTGCCCGCATCAGTGTTTCATCACGAGAGAAGGCCGAAACAAGCGACCCGCTTTCAATATACGATGCCGAAGCATCGACTGCGATCTCGATCCCGCCGACCTCCGCGATAATGGCATCGGCCATATCGACGAGGTAGATTTCGGTTTCGTTAGCGCCACCGCCCAGATTGATGGGGATGTTGGTGGAGACCATGAGAGGCCAGTCGTACAGACGGCCTGCGCCGACCGTCGGAAATACCAGGTTCCCGCCCGACGCTTCGCGGAGGGTGAGGAGATGGTTTTTGCTGCGGGGGTTCATGAACCAGGCGGGGGAGATCATGCGAACATCGTTGGTCTCAAGGTCGTTGAGAAGATCCTTGAGATCGGACTCGATGTTGGCGGCGCTCGTTCCGTTGGTTGCATTGAGGTTGGCGGCCTGCGCCCAGTAGCGCATTCCTTTGGGGGTTTCGGAATTGCCGTCATCACGCAAGAACGCTTGGTCCTCACGGGTGGCGAGTTCCTGCACCAGATCATCGCGGACGAACTGATCAGCCAAGGCGCCAGCAGCGAAGGTGAGCAGATCATTGCTGATCGGCACAATCGCGGCGAGTTTCTTGGAGGTCATGACGATCTGACCGGTTGTGGGCTGAGACGCGGAAATATTGGTCACTTCACCAACATAGGCAGCGTTCGAGGAGCCCGTCTGTTTGCGGATTGTCAGGGAGCCCGCGTTCATCGGAAGGACACGGGCACCGGCAGCGCGAACCACCGATTTGGACCGGAGCAGTTCAATGATTTCGTTGGCGAACTCATCCGGAAGCAGGGCACCGCCCGCCGTCATGTTGCCAGCCTCAAGCGCCTTTGAAACACGAGTGCCGAGGGCATCGTCCCATTGACCGGATTTGATCGTCTGGTCCACGAAATGCTTGGCGCGGTCGGGATCACCCCGGCCAAAGGCCAATGCGCGGACATAACGTGCGGCGCCGATTCCCTTTTTGGTGGGGTCGGTGGTGAGCACGTCGGTCTGACGTTCCGTGACGAGGTTGATGTTTTCCATCCATTTCGTGTTCTGCTCAAGCATCGGGGCCATGACGGCCTCGACTTGCTCTTTGATGACGGTACTGGATGCAAGCGTATCCTCAACCGTCGACTGAACAAGAGCTGTGAGATCCGCTTTCGTGAACCCCTTCTTCTTGCCAGTCTTTTCTTTCTTTGCCATGTTGTGACAACTCCTTAAACCGTTAGCCCTTATGAGGGAAAACGGCCATTACAAAAACCGATCAGGATTTCCCCAAACCGGCGTCGATGTGGCTCTTTACCACGTCAGCGATGAGACTGCCGCCCACCACGTCGGCCACTGCCGATTTGATGGCGGAGGCGATGTCCTCAGCGCTAATTCCATCAAGGGAGAATTCCTCCTCCTCAGAATCATCATCCTCATCCTCATCCATAAACGAGAGCAGGACTTCCTCGTCCTCCCAAGCTTCTGGCCTTTTGGATTTCTTTGCCTTCTTTGTTTTCTTTTTCGTTTTGGCAGGGGCAGCCGCATCCAGGATGCCGCGCAAAACAGACACCGCGTCCATCAGGCTTGAGACTGCCACCTCTGCAAGGCGAAGGTTGCTGCGCGTGGAAAGAAACTTTTCCATGTCATCCCCATCAATAAGGGTACGAGTGGCAAAATCCGATGTGGAGTCGCAAAGGTTGGTAATCTTGGTGAAGGCTCCCGCAAGTTCCAAGGCGGTGGTAATCTCGCGTACTTGGGCGCCGTCTACCTCCTCGTCGTCCTCGTCGTCCTCATCCTCGGCGGCCTTGGCAATCTCCTCGTCGGCCATGGCTGCATCGACAGCCTCAACAGCATCGTCAATGGCGTCCAGTTCGGCGGCATCGGCAGCGGCCTTGACGGCCGCGTCGGCAGCCTCCTTGGAAAGCGCATCGGCGATTTCCTTGGCAATGGCAGCAGCATCGGCAACGGCCAGCGCGGCGGCCTTGTTCGTGGCGTGGGTCTCCCCATCGGCCTCTTTGATGTCTTTGATGGGCACAACCGACTCATTAGTGTGCTCGCCCGTCAGCAGTTCGGCGGGGTTTACAACTCCGCCCTTTGCAAAGCCCTCCCTGACCTTTTCCAGGTTGCGAGCAAGAAGGGCGTCCTGCTCCGTGGGGGTCAGGACAAACGTGGTGGGGGTGGAGCCCGCTTGCTTGCGGATGGCCTCGACGGTTTTACGGGGGATGGCCAAACCGTTGTGATCCTCCCACTCGTCCAAGATCTTTTCTGCCCACCCTTTTAAGGGGGCAAGATCAATGCCGCGTGCTTTGGCGTCGATGAGCGCGTCCGCGTTCGCGGGGATGGGCACCGCGCTGAATTCCAAAAGCTCCTGCTTGAGGAAGTCGATGCCATAGGGGCGCGTGTCGTCATCATCAACAAATTTGTACTCGGTGGGCCGGAAGCCCACACTGACGGACTTAATGAAGCCGCCGAGGTATAGTTTGAAGACAGAGTCCGCAAACTCATTGAGTTCGCGAGTGGCGAACTCAGCGGTGGCCTTGAGCTTGCCTTCATCAATCTTGATGTCGGAAGCCTTGGCAATTGGCAGCGACCGGGCATCGTGTGCCCACAGGACCGTCGGCGCCTTCTTGAAGGCTTTGAGGTCCCACCCTTTGATTGCAATGGTGTCACCCATGCGGTCGACCGAGTCGGTCGAGATAACGAATCTGATTGTGCGGTCTTTTTCGTTGATGCCCTTTATCTCGTCGCAGATAAAGTTTTTGTTGAGGGTGGCATCGAGGTCGACCTCACCCTTGAAAACGTTCTCCCGAAAATCGGCGATCTCGTCAAAGGGGTTCTTGCTTGCCATGTTGACACTCCATAAAGACGCAAGAATTTCTAAACCCTTTGGTCTGTTCCTCTGCACCAAAAAGCCCGAAATTCAGCAATTAGAAAGAATTCTTACAAGAAACTTAGCGGCATGTCAAATTCGAATCACACTAAACTTTTTTGTTGTGGCCAACAGAATGTGAATTAATGCCAAAAACACAACAAAACCGGGGTTTTTTAACGAAGGGAGTTCAAAATAAAAAAACAACATCTGCCCACAACACCTCATGTGAATGCTGAATTAAGCTGGTCCGCGCCGTTTAATGTGAGAATTACTGCCCCATAAAAACGCAGGTCCTGGCTGCAAAAACCGTCCTAAACCAAACAAAGGAAGCATTTGACTTCCTACCACTGCCCGCACAGACTGCGCTCCCACAATATCAAAGGAGCGCTGGCAATGCTGCGCCTACTGGATACCAAGCTGAATGATGTGCAGGAAGGCATCCTCACTGAGTTTAGCTACAAAAAAATAGATGCTCCCACGGCAAAGGCCATGTTTGCGGCACTGCATGACAATGCCTACCCCGAAGAGCTTGCACCCAAGCAGCGGCTTTGTGCCATCATCGCGGCAGAGCTTTATCCTAATGAGGAATGGGGCATGGCGTTTATTCTTGACCATCCAGAGGAAGACGTCTCACGCATTAACCGGCTCGCAAACATAATCTTTGCGGCACTTAAACAGGGTGTGTAAATGAACACTGGTTATAATTGGGATTTGAGAAGGACCTTTGGAAAAGCTGAGCTTGTGGGTCCGGCGTTGGACAAGCTCATTGCCTTTACTAGAGGCAAAGGGACTAATAGATACTGGTTGGTCCGGGACGGTGCCATCCGGGAGGGCAATAATCCAAAAACTAAACATTGGGAAGCTGTTGAGGAGGCTGTTGACTATGTGATTATTATTTTTGAAGGCATGGCGCAGCGCCTGGATGTTTTGGGCTACATGGACTACCGCGCCAACGATGACTCCTATCCGTACCTCTCCAATTCCCGTTTGTTTTGTGACTTGGCCGATCTAAAACACACGCACTATCTGCTCCACACATATATATCCAGCATAGGAGTAAGAACATCGTTGTCGGTATCCGATAGTGACATGCACCGCACGGCCATCGACGCACAATATAGGATGTTGCGCATCATGCATCACCTTGTTACGGGCGGGGGAGCGTTTGAGCAACCAGATGCTTTTGGAGTTGAAATAAAAAAAATCAGGGATCGGCGGAAAACTTGGCAGGCCCGTTCCCCTGTCCAGGGCGTTCACGAGCTTCTGTGCCAACTCCCAAAAGTATTAATGATCATAGACGCCCAACTGGATGGTATTAGTCGTCCTCCAGCTCATACTCAGTAGTAATGATGCCTTCCTCGGCGTAGCCAATCCATTGTGCCTGTATAAACACGGGCTTGCTGTGGGCGCGTCTGTGTCCATAGCGTTGGTTGCGCCAGTGTCCTCGCCGTATGTGCATGCGGGACCTGTGGCGCTCTCCTGCGGGGCCTGACGCCACCCTTTTACCGTGGGTATCGTACAGCCTAATGACATGGTGTGCATTTACCGGAACGTCCCGGCTCAGCAGTGTGGCCTTTTCACTCTTACGCTTTACCACCGGCTCAAGCTTTGATCCCTTTGTGTGGCAAAGGACTGTCATCATTTTAACAAAGTTCCAAACGATAATAGTCCACTCCCGTTCCAAGAGGGGGTCTAGGGAGATGTGGTTCTGCCTATCCATACCAAACTTTAGGGGGCTCTGAACTATGCGGGGGCATAGGGGGTCTGTGTAGACTTCAATATTGAAATCCAACGTATTCCAATTGCGTTTTCCATTTGAAATGAAATTTATAAAAGGCACCAGTATAAAATTACCGCCAAAATCGGGCGCCACATCCAGTTTGCTGACGCAGTACACAACCAAATTATGATCAAATCTTGAGTCAGGTCTGCCATCTAAACCAAGTTTGCCATCTAAAGCAATCGACTCCCGTCCCTCATAGCACAAAAAGGGGAACGGCAGCTTAAACATCCTATTTGCCAACAACAGGTCTGCCGTGGCAAGTAGTTCGTCGACATCAGAATCACTGAAGCTAAAGCCCGCCTTTACCATCGGCGCTCCCTCTACCTGTTCCAATACTTCGGATGCCCAAAGGTCAAAGATCGGGCGATTTACGGAGGACCTAGACAGGCATCCCAGTGTTCCAGCCGCCAGAGTTTTTTTAAGATTATCTATTTTCATTTTGTCATCCAAACAAGGTTGGTGCGTGAGGGGAGAATTGAACTCCCTGCTTTGGGATTGAAAGCCCTAGCAAAACCTTACCCACGCAAAAAGATATAAAAGGGGGAAGCAACCGCTTCCCCCAAAGTTTAGGATGACCAAGCAGCAAGCCGCTGTTTAGCCAAACGCTTATCCATGTTGCCGTACTTTGTGGCAAGCGACTCAATGCGGTCCCAATCGGGGGCCTTTGAGCCTTCCTGCTCCATAGTTCGGAACGGCCTTTCCCGTAAGAAGCCATACGCGAGAAGGCTGGACCGCGCCTCACGGCGAACATCCCAGGTGCGGTGGGCATGCAAGTCATGGTACTCACCGTGGAAAGAACCATTTCCGATGAGCCCGGTCGCCCTGTTAATGTGTCTGCCGTATCCAAGGACCTTTCGTTCCTCCTTTCGTATCATCTGAGCCTCGGCTGCGAGGGACTTGATCTTGATCTTGAGTTGACGTGCCGTGTGCATTGTAGTCTCCATTGCTTGTTACATCAGTTTCTTATCACAATGGGGACACAGGACCATCACGGGATTCAATACGTGAGTTTACGCATTCTGGATACTCCTCTTGTTAAGGCGATTCAGCAGCCCGCCTTGCTCAGCGGGTAGATACACGTTAACAGAAAAATGTGGGAAGTCAAATGACAACACTACGACAATAAATGCGAATGCTCGATGTTGTTGGCCTTGCACCAAGCGAGCCAGTCCGCGTCCGGTGTTCCAAGTGTGTATTCACAATTTTTGGTTGTCGCTGTTTTCGCGGCATAGTCGATTGACTCCACCGACGTTGTTCTAATGGCGGTTCCGTCCTCAAGCTGCTTATGCCCCGTGACGGAGCCTTGCAGCACGCGGGGGATCAGTTCTGGCGCTGTGTATGGTGTTCCGCCAGCGCCCAACGCTACGGACCAGTTTTCCAAATGTGGCATACCCATTTCCTTTCTGGTTAGAGACAAATGTGGACCAACCTGCTGGTCGGTCCACATCCGTAGCCGTATTCCCTGACGAGGCCCACGGGATGAGGGTGAGTTGAGGGGGAACACGGCAGTAGTACCCTGCCGGGCCTTAGGAGGATGACTTCCTTGGGGCCTTGGGGCAACACCTTTATACTAAACACCGATAGGGAAGTCAAATAAAATTAATGGGAACTACTACTTCTTATTGTTCAGGTGGTTGCAGATGCTCCCAACAATTTTGTACCAGTCAGGCTTTCCAAGAGAGCGGGGGCGTGTTGCGATGTCCTCCACGCGGCTGGAGGTGCCTTTTTCATACAGCCCAAATGTATTGTCATCAAAAGAGTATATCAACTGTGGGGAGTCGTCGGCCATGGGTCTAGCTCCTATAAGGCTATAGGCGTGGTAAATGTGGGTCCACGCGGCGCAGCCGATTTAGGCAGGCCATGGCTTTGTCGTATTCCGCAGCATAATCCACACCTGTGATTTGGCTCGCCATCGCCCTACCGCAGTCCAGATGGTCCGGTATGGTGCTTGCGCGAACATGAAGCGCGGCTTTTTTGAGGAGGCGAGCAACTACCTTCTGCCGTGGTGTTTTGAATAGCAGTCCCATCAGTCTTCCTCGGTTACTGTTTCGGTGTTCCAGGAGACGGTGATCTTGGCATCCGGCGCAACGTGGGTAAGGATGACGTGGCCATCCGGGAGGCTCGCATGCTCAATCATTACCACAGCCTTTCGTAGGTCGTGCTCCTCGTGCCAGCTATCCGTTATCTCAGTGAGCACGGCCTCTAGCAGATCAATACGTGAAAGGCTAGTCTCATACTCGGTGCGCTTGGTAATTTTTTTACTGGTTTCCATATGGCCACTTCCTTTGGCTTGGTGCCTCTTTTGGCACCGGGGTTATTCTGAGTTTGAGGATACCCCGTTGGTCCTCACTGACTATCCATCCCCGCACGTCGGGATAACAAGGCTTGCCACACTCGGGGCAGAAGCTCGGCAAGCGTGGGTTGACCCAGCAGAGAAGCGTTCCGCAGCACTCGGTATGGATCAGTCTAAACGGCACCACTTCCGTGGAGCGCACTGGCGCGGCGGGGGCCTTGGCCATGGTTTGGTTCCTTTGGCTAGTGGTCAACTATGTCGGTCCATTTGTAGGTGACCCCGCTCAGGAGGTCATCACACGCATCATAGACTTCGGGTCTGCTGCCGCCCACCCTATCAAGGGTGCCAACATCTGACATAAGACGCTTCTCGCTCAGCCAGTAGTGGATGGCTTCCACCACCTCTTCCGACGTCAGCAAGATCTCTCTTGTGGTTACGGTTTTCATGTGGCTAGTCCTCTTCGTCGCCAGACGTTTGGGAGATGCCAAAATCCTCAGGATGGAAATGCTTCACCCTAAACTTGTTCTCTGCGTCCCACCATTGCAGCCTTTTGGGGGCGTAGTGATACACGTACTCTTCGTTGAACAAGGACCAGACGCGCTCCACGGTATCCTTGTGGGGGGCGTTTTCCTTTGGCTCAAAGAGCCAGAAGACTGAGAGCGCACCCTCGTGGTCATCAAGGCGCACCAACATATCCTTAATGATTGGTTCCTTGATGCAGATGATCTCGTACACCTGCCTGAGGCGCGAGAGACGCCATTGCTCGGTGTCCATTCTGTATGCTGTTATCAACATATGACTACTTCCTTTTGGGTTGGGGGTTGCTCAGGACGACTTGACGTAGTCGAAGGCAGCGGAGTCACGATCAGGGGCAAGGTTGATGTTGTTCATGACCAGCATTTTGACGCCTTCCGGTGTGATGAGGTCCATCAGCCAAGGGCTTCCGGGAAGGCCATCAACCACGGCTTGGTTTTTTCTTATCCACTGGGCGGTCTTGTTCACAATGGTTGCTGCTGTTATTGCACTTTGGTTGTGGCCTGCCTTTTTTCTTGGCATGGGCTTGGTTCCTTTGGTTATGGTTTGCGGGTATTTTGCGAAGCAAGCGATACATTTAATTTTATGTGGGGGGATACTATATTTTTATATTTGGGAAGTCAATTGGAGGCTTGGGTTCTCAATTTTTGACAGATTTTTTTGGCGGACGGGGGCGCGTCTCGTGGTTGGTTTAGGTTTTGGGTTTTATTGCCAGCTATGATTACCGGCGTGTGGCCTTGTGATTGTCCATGAGCGGCGTGTTCATTGGCGGTGTATAACTGGTAGGGGCGATGTATTCCAAAATGGTGACATTTGACGGATGGGCGACACGCACGGAGGGGTGGTGCCCTGTTGCGTTTCACAACCCCCCTAGGGGTACAGTTTTTTATAAACTATGCTAACAGTTTTGTATAAACTACCACTAACAGTTTTGTATAAACCAGGCCGAGTAGTTTTGTGAGAGCCTATGGGCACAGTTTTGTGAGAGCCAGGCCGAGTAGTTTTATGAGAGCCAGGCCGAGTAGTTTTGCATAAACTATGCCGAGTAGTTTTGTGTAAACTATGCCGAGTAGTTTTGTGTAAACTATGCCGAGTAGTTTTGCATAAACTATGCCGAGTAGTTTAACCATACGCAGTGTGGGGTTTTACCAGGCGTTGCGCTCAAAAAACATTTTATGGTTTTTTTGTTGTGTGCCGCTTTACATACAACAAAAAACAATGTATAAAATGAGGGCGGGCTCAAACGGGTGCCGCTTTTGCCCCCTCGGGGGCTCTTTTAGAGGGTTTAATACAATGGCTAAATACCACAAATTTACGGGCTCGCATGTGGCCAATACCATAACCGCCAAAGAGTTGGCCGCCTCCGCCGAGTATGCAACGGTTTGCGCGCTCTTTGCCAAGGCTGGCACAAAAAAGGCCTACGCGCTGGCGCTCTACAGCATGCCGCAGGGTGCAACAACCCCTGAGGTAGTTGGCATGCTCGCCACGGGCAATGTTGGCTCGCCTGAGGCTATGCTTAATTGCTTTGGCCAGCTTAACCCTGCGCTGGCACGCCGCGAGCAGGGCAAGCGCAAGGAGGGGGGCAAAGAGGCAGGGCGTGAGGCTTACCGTTTTACCCTCACGGCGCGCGCAAAAACCAAGCTTGCCAAGCTGGCCAAGGAGGAGAGCGCGGCAGCAGCGGCCAACTAGGGGGCCGCGCCACAGGGGGCCGCATTGTGCGGCCCCCTCTTTTTTGGGAGTGTATACAATGCCAAATGCTGGCTATTTTGAGCGTAAAAAACAAAGTGAGTTAGAGCGTGCGCAGTGTGTGCCGCCTGTGCCCTTGTGGGCTCGCGGTTTGCCCCCTGCTGAGCAAGGGCTGGCCGCAACATTGTGGGGGCTCTATGGTTGGTATGAGGCGCGCCGCCTCATGGTGGCGCTTAAAACAGCGCAAACCAATGAGGGGGCCGCTTGGCTCGCGGTACAGGCTAAGGCAATAGTAGAGGGGGCCGCGTAATGTACACGGTAGAGCACAGCAGGCAAAACATGGCGCGCCTCTATGGGCGGCACGCACACCGGGCGAGGGCCAGCAGGGCGAGGGCCAATAGGAGGTTATGGTTTACCGCGCTGGCCGGGTTTACAGCAGGGGCGCTATATGTTGCCTTTTGCCTATGGCTTTTGGGGGTGGCTGCATAGGGGGCCGCATGAGGGGGCCGAGTATGAGGGGGCCGCATTGTGCGGCCCCCTTTTACATGTGCCACAGGGGGCCGCGTGAGGGGGCCGCGTGAGGGGGCCGAGAGGGGGCCGAGTATGAGGGGGCCGAGTATGAGGGGGCCGAGAGGGGGCCGCGCCACAGGGGGCCGCGCCACAGGGGGCCGCGCCACAGGGGGCCGAGAGGGGGCCGCGTGAGGGGGCCGCGTGAGGGGGCCGCATGCTATACCGTTAAACGGTATACGTGAAGCGTATACCGGGCCGCGTATACCGGGCCGCGTATACCGGGTTGCGTATACCGTGTTGCGTATACCGTGTTGCGTATACCGTGTTGCGTATACCGGGATGCGTATACCGGGATGCGGGATGGCCTGGATGAAGATTTCGCCGAAAGATGAAGATTTCGCGAATGATGGCCCGAAAGATGAATAAAGCCCGAATGATAGGATACAGAAGATAGAATTAGATGATTGGCCGAAGAAGATGATGATTGGCCAATACTGTTTCTTCTTCTGCTTCTCCGTCTTCTTCTAAGCATCTGTGTTTGCTCCAAAGGATATGATTAGATGATTGGGACTTATCCATCGTCTTCTTCTTCCGTTAAATAAAAAAAAACATCTGAGAAAATAAACTAGCTGTCAGACAGCAAGGAGGGCCGTATAGACAGGTCTGCTTCTAAGCTGCCGGATAAATTGTTTCCTGAGCAAGAAGATTGTTCTCTGTCCGATAGTGAGACTATCAAGGCTTGATAGAGCGTACGAAAAAAGGGGAACTGATCTATGCGGGTGAAGGCACTTATCAGTTCCCCTGAGGTGGACCGGACCAGGGAGAGTCCTCAACGCGACACGGAGCGCATATCCCGAGCCGCGACTGCCCGAGGGCACCAAGAGGACACATTGGTTGTCCAGTCGCAGTTAGAATAACAGCAAGACAGTTGGATAGCAAATGGTCAGAGGCACTCCAGGACTCCTCCCTGTCTGGACAGTGGATGTCTGGGCTATGTCAGTTGTGGGTCCACCGGAGGCCGCCGGGGGCTGTCCGTAATCACGTCCATGGTTGACGGGGCAAGTTACCACATGTAGAACTGCGTGCCTGTCCGATCACTATATGTGGTAGACGAGAGGATAAAGAGGGACCCGGTCGGCAAACCCCATTGTCAGATACGGTTGTCGGACAGGGATAGGACGATGGAGGTCCCTATGGGTGGGCCTATGGACGGTAGGGAAAAAAGAGGGACCCGGTCGCATATCCCGGTTATCAGATACGGTTGTCGGACAGGGGTCTGTATGTGGGTGCCCTATATGGATTGTTTCTGACTAGAGACATTGGTGGTGTGTGCGGGGTCGTGCGATATGCTGTCCGTTAAGTTGCCCCTATTATAAACGCTTCCCAAAAATGACGCAAATGAGCAGAGCAGAGGACCTTGTCCGATTGTTGCCCTATCCGGACAAGGCAATCTGGGAGGGCCGAGGAGCTGCTGCCTTATCCAGTATCCAGACAGCGTTTACCTGGGGAGGCGCCTGGGTGTTGTCTGGACAGGGGACCACTAGACGCCGTCTGGACGGGGCACTTTCAAGGCTGCGGGCTTTTTTTTTATTTTTACGGAAGAAGATGATGCAGCCGAAGAAGATGATGACGATGACGAGCCAGGTTAAAAAGAGAGGGGGCCGGAGCCCCCTCAGCTTCACCCACGCACGCGCATTACCACGGCACGGTATTTGTTTTCATCCCAAGTGGCCATAAAGGCCTTAAACAGTTCAAAACCCTCAGGGCCATATTCAACAATGCTGAGGTGAGGCGTTACGGCAAAGTGAGGCACAGTGTCTTCATTGCCATATACCTCCAAGGCTTGTGTGAGGGTTCCTTGAAACTCTACCTCACCCCAATCAAACATGGCGTGCTCAGGTTCCTCCGCGCCCACAATAAATGTATGGAGGCGGTTAAAGTAGGCAATGTCTTCCAAGGTAAGCCCGGTGGCTTCAGCTACACCGTACAGCCCATTAATCATCTCCTCCAGGCCGCTGGTGGTGGCTGCGCCCGTTTGGCTGTAAACTTCATTAGCAACAATGGCAATTAAATTAACACCCATCATCTAAGCTCCAAGTTAAGGTTTAATTAAAAGGTAACAATAGCATTGTATGCAGTAAAATAAATCATCACCACAAGTTTATTTGCAAGAAGCAAATTAGTTTGCTTCCCTAACCTGGGGGTAGTCATCGTCATCGTCTTCTTCGCGGTCTACCCCCCCCCATGACGGGAAGAAGATGATGACGACGATGCACAGGACAGGACAGGCACCAGGGGAGTTCATGGCGTTTGCCAGGACCAGGCTGTCCGCTTCTACTTTTAGTGTGATCAGATTCTATCATCCCGTTATCCGGGATACCCGTGGACAAGCCGGAAAAGCGGACAGGGAAGTATCTTTTTCCGACTATGTTAACATACGGGAAATTTCTAAAGCGACTGTGTCGAGCGATAAATACAGAAGAGTTCTACGGACAAGAAATTATCCCGGACACCTGGACACGAAATGAAGGTTCCCTCCGTAGACGCCGCGACAGGGAAATGGTTCGTTCTGACTATGTTAACATACGGGAAATTTCTAAGGCGACTGTGTCGAGCGATAAATACAGAAGAGGTCTTGTATCCAGAACTTTTCGGGAAACGGCGGACACGGACTTTTTTTTTCTTTTCCGGAAGAAGATGATGATAATGATAATAGCACTTGCTTTTTTTTTATTTTTCCGGAAGAAGATGATGACGATGATGCAGCCGAAGAAGATGATGACGATGACTGACCAGGCGCACAAAAAAACCCCGGAGAGAACAAACCCTCCGGGGCAGTGATGAAAAGCTACCTACTTCTTGGAAGCAAACTTGGCCTTGCCAGCCGGAGTCAACTTCAAAGCGTAGGCCTTATACTTCTTGGCCTCACCCTTGATGACGCGCAACATGGGCACGGCCTCCGCAAACTTCCCTTCGCTGGCAGTGCGGTAACAGTTCACCATAGCCTCCGGCTGGTAGCCAGCGCCAGCCAAGTAAGCTTTCACTTCACTGGTGGTAGCTCCCTGCGGGCGAAGATACAAGGCCAACACTTCCACGTACTTGGCCACACGCCCATTAGCGAAGACCTTCAAGGCTACCTTGTACTCGCGGGTTTCGAAAAGAACCGGCTGCGTGGCCTCATTAACCTTACTCGATGACTTAACACTCATAATCAATCCTCCAAGTGGCACATTAGCGAAATACCAATGCAGGTTATACAGTAGGGGAAAAAAATTATCATCACAACAATAAAAACAATTTATTTTAGATAGTGCTCCGCGTGTTTCTGTTTCTTCTTCCGCGCACGGAAGCGGGACCCGGGAAGAAGATGATGACGATTGTGACGCGGACGCGACTGATGTTTTTTTTTCTTCGACCGCGAAGAAGATGATGACGATGATACTATCCACCAAAAGAAGATATGGACGAACCATCCCGTGAAGTGGTATACGCTTCACGGGATAGGTATCCCGTGAAGCGGGATAGTCATCATCATCTTCTTCCAGCCGATACCGAAGAAACTGATACAGACGATGAAACCAGAACAATCTTCACTAGGATAGATAAGGTCTAATGATTGGGGTGGCGCTGAAGATTATTCCGGGGAAGATGAAGAACGCGCCCGAGTTTTCTGGGTATCTGTCCGATAACAAACAAAAAACAATAATATCCAAGGAACCTACTTCCATCAGAACTAATCCTAATCAATCAATCTATATAAGTACCTATATGCTACCCAGTGTCTATCTGCTGCCTTACTATCTTATCTATCAAGGGTTCCTTATCTATCCATCTATCAATCAATCAATCATATCTATAGGGGTTGCCTTGGGTAGGGTACTTGTTTTCTTATATGCTTACTTTCTTGTCATCCGCTTGCCATAAGGGTTTCCTTACCTTTTTCCTTAGTGGGCTGTTTTCTATTCCTTATACCTTAGCTACTTACTTCTTATCTGTTTTGTGTAGATAGTCCTTCCTTGTTTCTGTCTATCTATCTATTGGTTTGTACTATTATGCTATACTTAGAAGTGTCTTTCTTATTTGGCTGTTATCCTCAGAAGTGTCTTCTATCTTCTATGTGATGATACTGGTGATGATACTATACTTAGAAGTATTGTCCTTGGATGGTTGTTTACTTCTTTCCCTGTGAATGCTTCCGAGGAAATGTCGTTGTTATTTCTAAGGGGTTAGAACTACTTCATGACTACTGTCTGTTGATGGGGCTGGTTTTTCTTTACTTTCTTGCTACCCGGTCGCTATCTTTGACTGTCAGAACAGGCATTGGTTTGTGGGGGATTTGTTTGATGGGGCCTATGGTGGTATACTATGGAGTCTTGTTTTTCTATATCTAACGGAGGTTGTTGTTATGAAGGAAGTTAAAGAGCAAGGATTATCCCCGAGACAAAGGGGAGCCCTGCAAATGGTATTTAGTCACAGTCATGCCTTGTGTGAAAGGGATGGGGTGTTTCCGGGTGATGAGGGCTATAAAAAGATGCTGACCCAATATGGCAGATGCTTGGATAACGCTTCTTATTCCGAGGCACAGCAGGCTGGAATTGGGCCAAGTTATGATGTGACGCTTCGCTCCTTGGTTCGGCGGGGGCTGCTCAAAAATTACCTTCAGGTGGTTTTCCTCACAAAACAAGGAATAGCTCTACTTGAGAAGTACCCCGTGCGTGTGAGAAAGTAGGGGGCAAATACCTGCTATTTGGGAAGTGTTTCTCCCATTTTACCCTTATTCAGTGCTCTTTTTGGCCTGTTTCACTGGCGTTTTGGTGAGCTGTGGCGGTGGTTCAAAGCACCATAAAAGGGTAGTTCTACGCCATTTCTACCCCCTTTTGGCGTAAAAGAAACGCCAGGAGAGGCCCGTACAGCGGCTTCCTTGGTGGGCGGGTAGGTTATACCATAAAATATAGCAAACGCGCCCCTGTGGCGCTAAATGGCGCCTCTATGGTGCTGTTTTTTTGCGCCAAAAACCCCCATTTACAGCCCTTTTAATCACTTCTAACTATTTTGCGTGAAGCTAAAAGGAATAGTTGAGGTGTGTTGGCCATGTGGTACACTACCTAGTTACATTAAATAAATCAACTAGGCTGCTTCATCGCCCTCCGGGCTCCACCCCCGGTAAAGTACATTGAAGGCAACAATAAAGTCGAACCCCGGCTAAAACAAAATATCAAAAGCAAAACAGCTTAGTGTGGGGATGAAAGACTAAGGGTATAGGATGCCCAAGGGGCTCTCTGCCAGCGTATAGGCAGTGAAGCTACCAAGCCCAAGTTGGAACACTTGGAACCACCCACCTGAGCGGCGAGAGCCGTACAAGAATTGAAGGTTGGGCCTTAGAGCATTGTGAAATGCCCTGGAGGTTCAGACTTTGGGCTCAGGTGCTCCCGCAAGGAGATAATTGGTACTGTGAAGTTTACTTGCTCAATTGTTTATTATTTGAACTGTGATTGCCCTCCACTATGGAGGGTGGCCTCTTTGATTGAAGAGCGGTATGGCAAACGGAATTTAGAGTATGGGCTATACGGCCCCCGAATGCTGCCCGCAAACTAGGTAGGCTGCCCGGTTAGAAGCTGCTCTGTGGGAACTCCCCACGTTAAGGCCCTAACCCGCATCTAAAACAAAAGCCAAACGCCAATTCAAATAGACGCTGAGAGAGTTGCAAAACACGGTACTGGTGAATGGTGGTATAAAATCTCCTCCTCCTTTACGGGAGCGAAGTAGTGCGTGAAGGGCCGCGCTTTAGTGGCCTGTGCTACTTCGCAAATACATTGGGAGGTTCCTTTATGGAGCCTCCCTTTAGTTACTTTGAAGACCGCAACTGGAGGAACTACCATGGTAAGCTGCAAACTTGAAATTGATACAAGTTGCGACTTTGCTACCCCTAAAGAGTGTTTCATTAGGGCAAGCCAAAAGCAGATGATTAGAGCATTTGGCTTTTGGGGCAAGCTGACTGAAGCCGGGTTAATTGTACCAGTACCCGGCGTAAAGGAAGCTGTGGCCGGTATGACTTTTAGCATGTACAAAAAGAAGTATGTGCCCAAAGCCATCACGGTAAAGCACCAGATCATTTTTTACCCCACATGCAATGATGCGGCAACTGACCGAATTGTTGCATGGCGGTGTGTTTACACACAAGATTATGCTTTTGAATGGGCTAAAGGAACTCTGGCGCTGCTCGCTGAGCAAGGCGGGCTGCTGAATGGCCACGGTATTGGCAAGCCACAACAACCGAAACCTCGCAAAAAGAAAGGCCCAACTGCCGTAACCGTTTTTTATGAACGCGGCAACCGGGTTACAAAGCTGAAGCGGAATGCCAAAAAGAGCGCCCTTGAGAGATGGGAAGCTCGCGCCGCCAAGCAATACAATAGGCTGCATCCAAAAGATGGAAGCACGCCGAGTGCGAAGGTTGTTAAATACGCGCACGTTTTGATTAAAAAGGCTGATATGAAAAAGGCCTAATTATTTACGGGGAGAGTTTAGAAGCTCTCCCCCTTTGTTACTTTAGAAGACCAACCCCTAACGGAGGAGATTACTATGAGTTCCAAAACAGCTTTATTTATTGATGGATCGAACCTATACGCCGCTTGTAAGGAGCTAGGTTTCCATATCGACTTTAAAAAGCTCCTTGATTTGTACAAGGATGAAGGCGAGCTTTTGCGGGCGTACTACTACACGGCCGTCATGGACGATGATACCACCAACAACATGAAGCCCATTCTTGATTGGCTTGATTACAACGGCTACTCACTTGTGACGAAGCCTGCAAAGGTTTTCACAAATAATGATGGCTCAAGCTACGTCAAAGGAAACATGGACATTGAAATGGCCGTGGGCATGCTAAAGATGGCACGTCACATCGACCATGCGGTGTTGTTTACCGGCGATGGTGACTTTGTGAGCGTGGTGAAAGCCATGCAGGACGAAGGCGTGCGCGTTACTGTTGTTAGCACGCGGAAGACAAAGCCCTCAATGATTGCCGATGAGTTACGGCGCGAGTGTGACACTTTTGTTGAGATGGCTGACCTCAAAAAGGATATTAAGAAAGCCTGATTATTTACGGGGAGAGGCGTTAGCTTCTCCCCCTTTGTTACTTTAGAAGACCAACCGCAATGGAGGAGATTACTATGACATCCAAGACCCTGAAAGACGTTACGCGGGCGGCATTTGTGAACAGTGTTTACTTTGCCGCAATGCGCGCATCGGAATGCTGTGAAGCATCTGGCGAGTTTACCGTTGCTGAAGACGGCAGCGTGCTCGCGCAGGAAATGCTGCTTGCCTTGGGCGCAGGAAGCCTGGATGAGGCCGGTGAATACACCACTTTGCCTCATACAGATGAAAGCCTGTTAGCCACCGTGCTATTCGATGCTTTGGGCCTTTATGGCACACAGATGGATGACAGGCGGCACGCTTTTGATTGTGATGTGCTCGATGGAATGGCAAAAGCCTGCACGACCATCATGAACAAGCGCATCACCGAAACAAGGAAAGAGATGGGCGCCTCCTTGCCGGATGACCTCAAGGTGGCTCTCACCTGGGATTCAGACAACGGCGAACTCAGTGTTGGCAACAGCGGTGGCTGGAAGCTGATACATGACGGCGTCGAAAAAGGTTTTAGCTCCGTACTCTTTAACAACGAATACGTGGCCGAGATCGTCTTCACCCCCGGCATGTATGAGTTCGGGAATGGCTGGCAAGTTACCCTCATGGCTGAGGGAAGCTCCAAGCCTGAAACAAGAATCGGTAAAATGGAAACCGACGATGGTGTTGACTTTATCAACCTCAACGAAACAATCAATGACATGCTTACCAACGAATTTGCGAAATACCCGGCATGAATATTTGGGGGGCTTAGAAGCCCCCCACTTTGTTACTTTGAAGACCAACCGCAACGGAGGAGATGTTATGACTATTGAGTATATGGAAACCTTTGTTAAAAACGCCAAAGGCGGATTTGATGATGCAGCCCTCAAGGGCATGATTGATCACCTCACCAGGAACAGCAAAGAGTGGAAGGGGCCATTTGAGGCACAAATTCCCAGCGCTGAACTTAAACTGGCTGAGCATGCCGCCATCTTTTACACAGGCGGCGGTGTGGAAGTGACCGAAGACCGGGGTGAAACCTTGGTTGTGTGTGGCGCAGGATATTGGCACCACATAGGAAGCTAAACCCTTGGGGCTTAGAAGCCCCACTTTGTTACTTTGGAAGACCAACCGCAACGGAGGAGATTACTATGAATACCAAACCAGAACCTACCATGGTGAACTATGTGGTGAACCCACCACACCCCGGCTTGAAAGTCGGGGGCTCAATACGGGTTGAAAAGAACTCGGTGCTGGATGCCCTGCGGCAGGCGGGATATGAATTTGGCGTGGCTTATGAATCAGATCTCAACTACAGCTCTTACGCCTGGAAAAAGATCGGGCAGAACACCTTTACGCTGCACCAAGGCGGCGTGGAAGGTGACGAGCCCTACAACCTTCCCACTGAAGCCGAGTGGCCAGTGTATGTGGGAATATATACTGGCGAGCATCAAGAGAAGCTTGCGCATTGTGCGCTGGCCGACGATGTCGAAATGCGCCGGGCCGGAATCAGGGCTGATTACAGCTTTGAGGATTGCACGGTTAAATTCGACAACGCACGCGCCGCCATGACTTTCCTGTACACACAGGAGCACATGGCAGCCAACTGAATATTTGGGGGGCTTAGAAGCCTCCCACTTTGTTACTTTGAAGACCAACCGCAACGGAGGAGATTACTATGACTATGAAAGCCTACCACCCTATTGGGACGATCAGCCACGCAACGCTCAGGACTGAAGACCTCCTGGACTCATTCGCCGATGCCCTGGAAACTGCCATTGCCACGGTTGAGTGGCCAGATGGTGGCCATGAGATTGGTTACAGAGAAGTGATCATGAATGGATTCATACAGGGTATCAGGGAAGCGCGGATGCTGAGCGCCTTGCTGAAGCTCGATTCTGAGGAGTGGCAAAATGCCGCCTCGGAAATGGTTAACGAAACCCTGATAGATGCTCTTGACTCTTTCGCGCCGCCCTACTGCTGTTTTGGGGCACACGAAGGCGACGGATCAGACTTTGGGTTTTGGCCCATGTACGATGACGAAACGCTGGCCGAGGCGCGTGAGAGTGGCTACCGCGTGGATGTTTCAGTCCACGGGAACGTGGTGCTGTATGATGCAAAAGACCAGGAAGTATGGTCCATCGTCTAAAAACCTTGGGGCTTAGAAGCCCCACTTTGTTACTAACCGCAACCGCAACGGAGGAGATACTTATGGATATGAAAGCAATTAGCGCAAGAACGTGGTGTGCCAACCAGTCATGGAAGCATGAGCGTGTGTTTAAGGATAAGAAGCACACGCTGCGCGTTACCATCGTGAGGAACGCCTACGATGAGCAGAGCCACGGCATTGTTCACCGCTGGAGTGGTGAGAAGTGGTTCCACGTAAACAGCCTGCCAATCGAATACCTCACTTGCAGGCACATTAGCTACGTTCAAAAAGACGTGACAAATGATCAATTTGACTGGGATGCAAAGCTGCTGCTGAGGGATGCCTTGGCAGTGATTTCCTGAAACAACCTTGGGGCTTGGGAACCCCACTTTGGTTATTTAGAAGACCAACCGCAATGGAGGAGATACTAAAATGGGATACTTTATAAACTGCCATGTTTCTGGTGAATTTATCTCAACAAGAGAAGTATACGTGAAAGATGACAACGGGGTGGCCTTGGTGTTTGAGAATATGGATGAGGCCGAAGAAGAGGCAGCCGTGCTCAACAACAAAATGAACCACCCCAAATCGCTCGTCAAGTTTCTGTATACTGCCGAGGACGATTTTGGTGAGGCCACAAAGCCCCAAACAAAACCTGTCATGATTTTGGGGGCCGTCTCGATGACCTCCGAGCAATATTCCAAGGTGTTGGAAAAGTACCAGCAGTCACAGAACGACATGAGCCTTGAGGCTTTCGTCAAAAGCGCAATGTCTATCTTTGCGTGTGATGGCGCCATTGCCTTGCCTTGGTGTGGGATGGTGCTCTGCATAGAACGTGACGGCTACTGCCACACCTAAGAACCTTGGGGCTTAGAAGCCCCACTTTGATACTAACTGCAACCGCAATGGAGGAGATCATGAAAAGTTTTCATTTTGTGCTGGTTAACTCGGGCACAACAAAAGAACCCAAGTGGGAGATGTGCAGCAAGCACGAAACTTGGAGCAGTTCAAACGAAGCAGCCCAAAAGCTGCCAAATAAGAGTAGCTGGTGGCGGGTAGAAGGGACTGATAAACAAGTGGCCAAGATGATTAAGCTCTACAACAAGGGCTGGCGCGTGGCTGATATGAAAAGCGTGCTAAAGGAAGCAAAGATACCGGCGCATTATAACGGTAACAAGGATTACCGAGACATTCACGTGAGCAGGCCAAATTCAGCAAAGGCGCTAAAGGTTCTGCAAGACCTTGGTTATAGCGCATACCACACACCGGGGGTTCTGGATGTGTATGGGTTTTCCATACAGGTAACGCAATGGCCTTCCAGATGAAACTTTGGGGCTTAGAAGCCCCACTTTGGTTTTAATGAACCGCAACCGCAACGGAGGAGATTACTATGACACAGGATAACAATCCAATATCCTTGGAAGAGCTAACGGCTGACGAAAAAGTCAGCCTCGCAATGCACGAGTTGATGCACGCAGTCATCTCGCGCATGCACAAGGATGCTGCTGCCCTTTTTGCCGAAAACCCTCGCGGGGAACGGCTGCGCGAAAGGGCGGCGCTCGCAGAAGAGGAAAAGAAACTGGCCTACGTTGGAAGCCGGGGGCACGCGCTGGATCTGGAAGCTGAAAGCAAAACCACTGGGTTCCCAAACGAACTCATTGGCAACTCCGATGTCAACGATGTGGTGATGGCCTTCTGCAATGATATGCTCTCGGAAGGCCCCGGCACTTGGCACCGCTGTAGCGATGGGAAAGGTGATACGGTGGTGGTGCTTGATCACGATGGCTCTGCTATTTGCAGCATGTCAATCAAGACGCTGCCGGGCGGCGAAATTGTGTTTGCTTGCAACACAGTTCGCGTGTAATTATTTGGGGGGCGCAGAAGCCCCCCACTTGGGCTATTTAGAAGCCGCAACCCTACTGGAGGAGACTATCATGAAGCTCATTACTCACTTTGTTATGGAAAAAGAAACCCCCGGCACCTACCGCTTTGCCGAGGCCGATGCGGCATTCGTGCGCAAGGGAAAGGATGACGAGAAAGTCGTCGGCACCCTGTACGTGAAAAAGACCGCCTTCGACGGCAGGGCCGCGACGAACACACTCACCGTAACCATCGAAGGGTAAAGGATTTGGGGAGCCGCAGGGTTCCCCATTTGTTACTTTAGAAGACTAACCGCAACGGAGGAGATGTTATGAATAAAAACGTAGTGTTGCTGCGGAGCCCGTCTTTCGATGTGTTTGTGGATACGGGCACAGTGGGGCCATCACATGACCCTTACGCCTACACCGATACCACCGTAGTGTTCAAGAAAGACACGAGGGGCCGGAAGGCCAACAGCGCCATACGGATTCACCACGGTATAAGCTCATATGTGAAAGAGGTGCCAAGGTTCTCTGAACAGGCCATGCGGGATATGGATGGCCAGCGCTTTGAAGGATTGGACGAGGCGAGGTTTCGCACCGCTCAAGAATACTTTAATTTCCAAGTTGGCTTCACAGAAAAGCAGCTTGACCGATGGTGGGGTCGATACTTGTGCCGCTGTTCGAAATGCAACAATAAAGTCCTGAACCAGCTAGAAGGCTTCCCAGGAGAAACCTTTTACCAGTGTCCTGATTGTGGTAAAATCATGGGATACGAGTTCAACGAAAGCGCCGTCATCTAGAAACCTTGGGGGTTGATGAACCCCCACTTTGACGATTGAGAATACCTTGGAGGGGAATGTGCGGCACACGGCTTGCTGTGATAGGAGGTCACTAGGTTGTAAATGTTGTGCTGGCTTTCTGTTTTGGTTTTGGACAGGGCGGTTGCACACACTTGCACTTTGATGGTAGCTGCTTGATAAAAATAAAAGATAACGTGAACATCGGACGTGGTGTGGTTTTTTATCGGTAATAAAACCAAGCTTATGATTGGACTTTAAGACTTTAGTGTGCCCCCAGAGGATGCCCAGAAAGGGCATCGGACGGATTCGTGATATCTGGATTTGGCATAACAAGCGCGTTTTCAAACACTTAGGTATGGACTGAACAGCTTAGGCCTGTTGAAAATCCCCCTGAAATGCCAACAACGGGCCTCAAATCAGGCCTACCCACAGCCAAGGAATTCACAAATATGGCAGCAGCAATCAGCCTGTGTGCCGCAGAATCCCTAGCATTTTGATAATTTGAGCAATAACAGAGCTTTAACCACGGCAATGAATGCCGCTTTGGGGCCTAATACAGCCCCATACAGCGCATTCGCTTGGTTAGGGGTAGGTGGCGCGGTTGCGGGCCACCTTCGTGGGCTGAGGGGGCCAGATTGGGGGCTTCTCCCCCCTGATTTTGGCTCCCTTGGCCGCCACTAGCGTCTCAAACCGAGCGCCAGTAAGAAAACTGATGGGGCCATCAATAATAACCATTATTTTTTTGCTGTCATTACTTGTCCAATAATCAGCGACCCGGTCGCTCTTTTTGACTGTCAGAACGGCCCCCGGTACACACGGAAATTTTGGACCCCCCTATGGTCCCACTTAGGCTATTTAGAAGCCGCAACCCTACTGGAGGAGAATTACTATGAGTGAATCACAAATCGTGGATTCAGTTACCGTACAGGTTTCGCCATCTGTGCTGCGAAGTTTGGGAACCAAACTGGTTCTCAACAGGGAGCCCTTCCTTGTGAAAGGGCAGCCGGGCGTCGGTAAGACCGATTGCTTGGAATGGATCGCCAAGGACGCAAAGCATGACCTCATCCTGAGTCACCCGGTCGTTTCTGACCCGACTGACTACAAGGGGTTGCCTGCTTTGATGAAGGATGGCAAGCACGCCGAGTTTATTCCAATCGGCGACTTGCACAGGGCACTGAAGGCAAAGAAGCCGACAGTGTTTTACCTCGACGATCTGGGGCAGGCTCCGCCGCTGACGCAAGCGGCGTGCATGCAACTTCTGTTGGCACGCCGCATCAACGATCACAAGATCCCGGATTGCGTCACATTTGTGGCGGCAACAAACCGGAAAGAGGATCGGGCGGGCGTCAGTTCAATCCTTGAGCCCGTTAAGTCAAGGTTTATTACAATCCTTGAACTCGGGGTAAACCTTGAGGACTGGCTCAGTTGGGGAATGGAAAACGACATGCCAGCAGCACTTCTGGGGTATGTCTCCTACGACCCCAGTGTGTTGACTGCCTTCAAGGCAACCGCCGATGTCGTGAACAGCCCAAGCCCACGGACACTTGCGGGGGCAGGGCGTCTGATGAACATGGGCCTGCCTCACCAAGAACTGGTGCCAGCTCTCGCTGGCGCCATTGGCGAAGGGCATGCGGCGGGACTGTTTGGCTTTATCAAAATCGGGGACTCAATGCCCGATCCGGATATGGCCCTCGAAAAGCCTAACAAGTTCGTCCTTCCACAAGGCCTCGCTGCTCAGGTGCTTTATCTGTTCTGCGTGTCAATTGCCTTTAGGGCAGAGAAGGCAAACATGCGTGCCTGCATCACGGTACTCGAAACCATGAGGCTGGAATACCAGGCCATGGCGATCAACCTGATCGTCCGCAACGATGAGAAGTGCCGCAACACTGAGGCATACATCGACTGGCAGTCCAAAAATGCCAGCACGTTTCTCTGACAACCTTGGGGGGTTTAGGAACCCCCCACTTTGGCTATTTAGAAGCCGCAACCCTACTGGAGGAGAATTACCATGAACACTGAAATACAGACGGCAGGACTCGCAGAACGCGCAATCCTGATGTCCCTTGAGATCTCGGCATGGTCGGCAAAGAAAACCGACAAGAAGGTCACCGCCAAAGCGATTGGTGATGCCAAGGCGCATCGCCAATCCGGTGAGTTTCGCAAGCGGCTGATCAAATCCGACATCTACGATCAGTACCGCAACCTTGAGGGTCAGGCACGCTCCTATCTCGATAGCGTGTCCTTCCCCTTTTTGGGAAAAATGAAGCTGGTGCCGCTTGGGATGCTGGACGATGTGCGGGCTGAGTTGCGTGACTTTCGGATAAAAGCCGAAAAGCTGCGTGACGAGTTCATCGACAGCGGCGACTACGCACGTAGCGTGGCCGATGCGCACAACCATCTGGGCAGTATGTTTGATCCGGCAGATTACCCGGACCCGGAAGTTGTGCGGGCGCGCTTTAAGTTCACCATTGGATCAATGCCAATCCCTCCCAAAGGGGATTGGCCCCATGACCTTGAAAAGGCAACCAGGGACGATCTGGTGCAGGAACTCGGAGAGCAGTACAAAATTGCTCACAACGAAGTGGTGGCAAAATTGCTCGGGCGTCTTGGCGAACAGGTCGCTCACATGCTCACAAGGCTTGAAGGCGAGGAAAAGCACCTCAAGTTCACGCTGGTCAAAAGCATGCGGAGCTTGGTGGGTCTCATGCCCATCATCAACATCTCCAAAGACCCGGAATTGGACACGCTCATCGACAACATACGCGATGAGCTTTGCCAGTTCGAAGTCACAGAGCTACGTGCTGATCCGGCAAAAATGAAAGGCACCAAAAAGAGTGCCAAAAAGATCGGCGGCGACATCGAGGCTTACCTCAAGAAAATGTCAGCCTTCGTACCGGCCAAGTGATTACCTTTGGGGGGTTTAGGAACCCCCCACTTTGATACTAACCGCAACGGAGGAGAAAATAACATGGTAAAAATGAGAACAATAATCTTTGACGCAAGTCTCCTGTGGATTCCAATCCTTTTCACCTACAGCTTGAACGAGGTGGCACAGGAGTGGGCGACGGGATACCTAAAGGTGGTAATCTCGTTGGCCCTCGTCCTGTCCGTGATCTTGGATTCCACAAAAAAGGGGCGAGCGGTGCTGCTAAGCCAGTGTGTGGGGAATTACCCATTTCGCTGGTATATGGGAATAACCGGGCTTCTTGAAATAGTGGCCCTTTGCTACTCACCCACAATGACGTCTTTTTTCATCGGGGCGTTTATCTGTGGGCACTTCCTAATGCACTACAAAATGATTACGGTGTACCTACAGAGAAGGACTTTTGGGGCTTAGAAGCCCCACTTTGGTTTTAATGAACCGCAACCGCA